>JGI26380J51729_10001429_pt1 | contig 10996 bp, 17 predicted proteins | sample SaaInlV_165m_DNA_FD_51729 | JGI IMG/M metagenome (IMG submission 51729) | reverse complement strand
ATTCCCTTCGGTAGATTCTCAAGAATTAATTTTCTAACATATTTAATCACTTTGGCTTTTTCACTTTCGAGTTCATTAATATATTGCTGAACTGTTGTCGCTGAAGAGCTAACCAATTTTTTTAACCAAACTAATAAAACCTAAAACAGAACTTGAAATGAAAGTTAATAGAAAGAAATAATTTACAAAAATGTTGGAGTCTTCAAATACATACATCAACGGATAAGAGATGTATGCAGATGCAAAATATAGAAGGGTTTTATTTATTTGCAATTTTTAATAAATGAGGACTCTGTCTGCTTCAAAAGTCAACTCAACTAACTTATTAGGAGTTGCAGGCGTAAAGCCAAGCTCTTCTAATTGTTCTTTTGTAATACCACGAGCGGCAGCTGATTTTCCAGATGCATATAAATGTGCACCCTTTTCCTTTAGTACTACAAGATGATCTTCAAGAGTTCCTAATCCAACTCCCTGCATTTCTTGAGTGGTTATTTCATGGAGACTTGTTACTCCATCTCCTGCACAGAAAATAGTGACTTCATTACCATCTTCAATAGCAGATTTTGCGACTAAAAATCCTAAGACTGCACGACTTGGATTTTCAACTCCTGTAATTATNTGTACNAACAATTTATTCATACCTCAATATTAAAACTAAAGACTCGATAATATCTATTAGTTATGAATTTTCTCTCCATGATTAANAANAAACTTGGTGCACTGTCTATCTCATTAGGAATNTTTGCAGTTGTCACCACTATTAACTCCCAAACAATTCAACTTACACTTTGGGATAGAGATTTCGAAAAACCAATTGCTATCTTGCAATGGGTGAATCTCTCCTATTTATTAATGGCTGCTGTCTCAACTCTTTTAATTGGTAGATTTGCTGATTTAATTGGAAGAAAAAGAATGTTTATCTATGGTCTTTTAATCTACGGACTTTCAACATCTCTTCTTGTTGCTGTAAATTCTTTTGAACTTTTACTTGTTGCTAGGGGGCTCCAAGCATTAGGGGCACAATGTGTCATGGGTCTAAGTGTTGGTCTAATGACAACTATGTTTGGTGATGAGAATAGAGGATCTGCAGTTGGGTTAATTGCCTCAATTGGTTCTGTTTCTGTACTGTTTATTCCATTAACTATTGGCTACTTAGCTGAATACAACAACTGGAGGCTGTTTTTTATCTTACCGGTAGCATTGTCTTTTATTAGTGCATATATTTTGCTTCGAGTAAATCTTGGCACAGAGACTGTAACAATTGATAAAGTAGATGTTAAGTCTTTAGTGTTTATTACATTAATACTCTCTAGTTTCTCATCAGCACTTACATTTTTTAGAGTTGAAAATATTACAAATACTATTAGCTTTCTACTTCTCTTCTTATGTCCTTATTTCATTTGGTTGTTCTATAAAAGACAGAAATCTGTTGCTAACCCTATCTTTCCACGAGGAGTGTTTGCAGATAAACGATTTCAAATTTCTCTTTTCACAATTGTTATCTACTTCATCTCTATTGGTGGATGGTCAATTCTCTCCCCATATTTTTTCACACAGGGTTTAGGTTTAAACTCTTTTGAGTATGGACTCATTGGAACAGGGTTTGGTTTAATTCTTGTACCAATGGCGATTGTTGCTGGAAGAATTTATGACAAAAAAGGACTGAGAACTTCTCTTTATATTGGAGCTTATGGAAATATTATTGCTGGGATAATCTGGTTAACAACTCCTTACTTTCTTAATATTCCTTATATCCTGCTTAATGGAATTTTTGGTATTGCCCCAGTTGTATCTTCTGTTGCAACCGATGCTGAGATAATGTCTAAGTTCAATCTAGAGAACAGAGGGACGGGTTCATCCATGATTGAAACCCTTCATGTAATATTTGCTTTTGCTGGAACAGTTCTCTACTCAACAATATATGATTTTTCATTAGAGATATTTGTTGGAGGCGAAGCAACATATAGTACAGAAATGTTCTGCTTTATTACAGGTATTCTTGCAATAATTAATTGGGGTATCCTTGCTATTCTTGTGAAAAAAAATGAGTCGCAACTTCAATAAAAAGGTAGTCAACTCGTTCCCAGTTAATATTTAAATCGATATTTTTCACTCTTATTGAAATTTTAGCTTTCCTCGTCCTCTTCTTTTTCCTCTAAGTGAGAGTAAATATCTTTTCCTGAGCCTGATGCTAAGACCTTACCGAAGAAACGTACTGCTATATAGGCAAAACCTGTAGCCAGAATCACCTGACCAGGCCTGTATTCAGGAGCTAATATTGGCCATCCAAGAGTTGCAATAACCAGAAGTCCTATCCAGGCTTTTGACTTATATTTCATTAATTAGATTTTAACTGACTTTGTGCCTGTTTAATGATTAATCCTGATGGATAATATTTCCATTTACAAGAATCTTAAATTTAAGTTTAAAAAAGAATGATACATATACTTCAATAGATTTAATGTCTTCAGAGACATCATATTTCGAAAGTAATACCTTTTTCCCGGTAGCAATTTTATCCTTATTTTGATCTAAGTGTTCACCATCTAGATACAGGTCAGCAGCACCTTGGAGTTTCCAATTCCACCAATTGGATACTTTGATTTCTCTTCCATTAAAATCAACTGTGCGTTCTTCTAAATTCGGTGTTGCTGTTTTCATTAGATTTAATATTATCACAAACTCAAGTAACCTCTAAAAAATATAGTGATAAACAAGATTTGAACTTGTGACATCTATTTTGTCGAAGTAGTTGCCTAGAAATATCTAATAATTAATAGTTAGTTAGATCAGAATAAGAAAATTAATATCTGCCTAAGAATTATTACCCCAACGATAAACCTTAAGTAGTACTTGGTTTGTTTACTTGGTGGTTTAAAGAACATAATCAAAGTATAGATATGAAATACCCTGTTAAACTTCAAGCGTCAAAGTTTCTATATAGGTTTAGGTAAACCTCACTAGTACTTTGTCACGAAAAGGGAATCTCGCCGGTTCCCTTTTCTACATTTATGTCACACCCTCTTTACATAATGTTGGTATGGGAGCATTACCTTATGATGACAAGCACGAGAATGAAAAAGTATTAGTTGATTGTGATGTCTGCTCTAAGAGATTCCTGTTGTATCAAGATAGAGTACCGACCTGCACTAATTGTTTAACTGATAAGACCATTAAAAAGAATAGGAACAGGCAAGGTACACCTATAGCTTTTCTATTTACTGAAGATTAAACAACTTAAAATAGCGAGAGCAGTAATACAAAAGGTATTGATATCAATGCAAAAGAAATATAAATAAGAAAGCAAATTATTAGAACCATAACTGCACCAATGAGAATCTTATCTATATTCATAAAGGAATATTTTAGGCCTAATCTCTTTTTTTCAGTAATTTACAATATAGATTTACTGACAAGACAGTTAGAAAGAATAGAAGTAAACAAGGTACACCAATAGCGTTCTTGTTTTTAGATTAATAATTAGTTCTCTTAAAGACCTCGCCACAATCTGTACACCATGCAACATTTTTATACACAGAAGAACTTTTTTGAGCTTGTGGAAGATTGGGATACCATTGGTCTTGACCCTCACTCTTAGACATACCTAAGATTCTCCCCTTAAATTTATTCTTTTTTATTTGAACATTGGTACTGTCACAATAAGGGCAACTACTTTTATCCCCATTAGTAATTTCTTTTCTAACTTCTAGGTCAACCATAAGGTTATCTTACAGTTATTCCTCCTTCTAAGGAAAGCACAAAATACTAGAGAGTATCAGAAAGTATCAATTTATGGAGTCGATGAACTTAAGCTCTTTCAAAAACATACCAGAAGGCATCAGAGAGTATCTACACTTTTGAATAATTTGTGGGGTTTTTAACAACTTATCTTGTGATAAATTTTCCCTCTTTGTTTGTAAATTTACCCATAACTATCATTATCAAATCAATTAGTACCCATATTCCAAAACCACCAAAAGTAATTATTTGTAAAAAACCAGTACCTGATTTACCTACATAAAATCTATGAATACCAAGAAAGCCAACAAATAAACATAACAACAAAGCTACAAGCCAAGTATTGTCTGTTGTTAAACCGCTTGATTCATTACGGTTTAAGAGCTGTTCTTTCTTTTTGTCGAAGTCTTCCTGTGTGATTACGCGATCATCTAACAGTTGTTTATATTTAGCTAATTCTTCTGCGTTACTCATAAATTATATAATATCAAAACAAAAAAATTTGTGTCGGTTATGCGGGGTTTTTAGTATTTTTAACAGATTAATTCCTGAAAAACCATTGAGGGCGCTACAGGATTTAAACCTGTGAGCCCTTGCTTAAATGATTAGGATTAGAATATGAATACTAAATTCTTCGTACTTTTACTTATCTTTGTATCTTGTGGACCAACGGAATCAGAAATACAAGAACAAATTGAGCAAGCAGTAGAGCAAGCTACTTCTACTACTACAACAACTAAATATGTAGTTCAGAATCCTCTTCTTGAGGAAGAATCTATTGCACCTCTAGTTCCTTTTGAAGAGAGATATTCTTCATTTGAATGTCCTGACGCACCTCCACCAAAAGAAGAATTATTCCTAGTTAATCTCTCATCCATACCAGATGAGAATCTAATTCAATGTTACAACTATGCATTATCCAAAACTATACCTACAGAGATTGAAACACTTCTCATAATTTATCCTGTTGGGGATTATGTTGGTGAACTTCAAAATAATGATACTCCTTACAGAGGAGCTGGTTTTGAACCCGTCCTTAATGAGAATGAAGTTTCAACTATATATGAAAGAGTTTTAGAATTTTATGGTCCTGAGTGTAATGTAGAACAACAAGCTTATGGGATTGCTCGTTATGCTGAGATAGGTGGAGGGCAGCAAGTCCAGGCTGCATTATGCCCGGAACTATCCAACAAAAAAACTGTCATAATAACCATAGATCCTGAGAGAAAGAAAATTCCTATAGAATTACAGTTTGTATTTTTTCATGAAATTTTTCATGCATTACAAATTCATCTACCCTATTTAGCTGACTGTCTTCTTTCAGATTCTCCAGAAGATAGCTTTGCTTTAGTCGAAGGAGGTGCAAATTATTTTGCCTGGGTGACCACAGCAACTTTGCAAAACATACCAAAAGAACAATTAATGGGAGAATGGTTAACGTTTATAAAACATATTATTGCTGTTGGAGAGAGTACAACAGAATTTAAAGATCCCGCTATCGCTGAAAAAGCAGCGATAGGTCTATATTTATTAGTTCAAAGAGGCGACCTTGATGAAGAGCTTTTATTAAACGCAACTATTTTTAGTACTTGTAATGGAGACTACTTTAGTTCTGAAATGATGACCATCGCAAGACAGTATTGGTATGATGCTGAAGTTGTGAATGGAAAAGTATTATATTCTGACCAAGCACTTAGCAAATAATTTATGTCGGCTACAGGATTTGAACCTGTGACTTCTTCCTTGTAAGGAAAGAGGCGTCATATATATGGGTATATCCCTGCATATACCAATCTCATCCCCAATAATCACTGGACCATATATGACTGTATCTAGGTGTATCTAAGACTGTCCTGCATTTTTTAACAGATGTGCGTCAAATGTGCGTCAAGATTATTTAAGAAACCTGGTATTTACTGAAAATAATTAAATTTGTTAGAACTATGTTCATTAGTGCTACACGAGATTCATCATCTAGGTCTTCTTCGGTCTCTAAACATAATAAAATGCTATTCATCATTCCAATAACTCGTGGATTGTCTAATTCCCACATCCCAGACTGTTTACAGATTTCTTTGATGGTATCAAGGGGTATTCTGGATTCCTCAATCAAGAGTTACCCTCTGTCATAATTATTTCCATTGTTGCTAAAAGGCCTGTAACTACAATGTCTCCGTCTTGATTGTAAATTAAATGCTCCTTAAAATATGGATTTCCATTGTCAGTCTTTCTTGTTACGATTTCTACTACAAGTTCTTTTAGTGTTGCTTCCCATAAATATGTACTCATTGTTATGAAGTTCCTTTCAAATTTTTAAAATATTTCTAAGCTACAAGGCTAAATATATTTCAACGTGTAAAAAAAGTAACTCTAGGTATTAGTGCCATGAGTTGCTTTCGACCATAAGCATCAACACTAAAATGTGGGACAATCATTGGTTCTCCATCGTCACCTAGTCTTATAACCAATTCTTTAATGAGATCTGGGGTATTTGCTGACCACAAAAGTTTGTCATTTATCATTCCGTATTGATTTTTTTCTATTTTCTGTTGACTGATTTTTCTTCGTAGCTGCATATTCTGTAATTCTAAATTATCACTTTTTTCTTTCAGATGCTTATTTAACCTCTCAGCCATTACGAGTTCCTTCAATGGCATAAAAAAGATAATTATTGGGATTACGTATAGTACTTTCTCCATGAACCTGCTTTCGTTAAGTTTGTATATGAATTTTTTTAATACTGATAACTTATTTTTTATAGTTCAAAAATATCCATAAAGCATTCAGAACATAGTTTTGATTTATCAGAAGACGAAATACTTCTTGTACAGTTAGAACAACGACTATTCATCAAATGCGTGCAATCAGAACACAGAAGTTCAATAAGTTGTTTATTGCGATCTAATTTCTTGATAGTAATTTCTTTAAGTATTTCAGCAAAATCTACAAATCCTTTTTCATACCCTTTTTTATAATTGTTTATTAATAAACTCATTAGCCTCCTAAATATACAGTGTTAATTTTGTGTAATTTTGAGCTCAATGATTCATACAAAGTGTTTTCAAATTATGATGATTGAGTAAAAAGACTATACAGTCTCTTTTGTTTACATTATTTAGACTCTAAAAAAGCCATTTGGTTACTGGGTTTTTTTGATATGGTTTGAGATGAACCTGTGACTTCTACCTTGTAAGTAGAGACCCTTCTTAGTTACTGCATTTACTTCTTAAAATATTTCTAGGATACTCATCGCTCACTACCCAGTCTGGATTTGGTAGGTCATCAGGATTAACTATATGATTTCCAACACCTTCAAAAGGTTCCACTTTACCCTGATCAAACTCAACAGCTTCATCAGTTTTTCTCCAATTAACAGCTGAATATTTTGAATTAGACTCCCACCATGCAGTAACATCAGCATTTGTCTCAAAGGGTCCATTTTCAATAATGTAATCTCTCATTGCGTATTTAGAAGCTAGATTATCCTCTGTATTAACAATTAGTCCATACAACACTGCATCAATATAAGAATTATCAGGATCTAAGTCTTCAACATCTCCAAAGTTATATCCCAACCTTACTGCTAAAGCTGATGTGTAATATTTTTGTGCCTTCTCCAATAAAGCGATACTCTCTTCATGTTCTTCTAAAGTATTGGGAGTTGAGTAATCAATTTCTTTATCTCTGTAAAAATAATAGTTATCGAGTTCCCCTTTTTCATAAGCTTTTTCTATGTAGTCTGCATCTGCCCTACAGGTATAGTTACCTTCAAATAATTGAGATCCTACATTTATTCTTGTTGCAAATTTCCAAACATTTAAATCCATCCTCACCCAAGGTTCCTCTATAGCTATTTCTTCTTCACTTTGTTCAACAAATATCCACCATGTTCCATCTTGATAAAAGAAGTCTCCAAAAAGTCTTCCAGGTCGATTCTCATCGCTACACGAGTATGAAAGAATAGACAGAAAACCCCATTCTCCATCTTCACTGACTTCCAAAGGATTAACTTCATCAAGCCTTGCAGTTGTGAGAGTACCACCAATTTTTTTTGTACACTCTGTTCCATCTTCAAGAATTAAATATGATATTTTATCTTGATTTATAGTGTTACTTATTTGAATCTCTTCTTCTGTTAGCTGAGGGTAAGATTTTAATTTGTTATTAGTCCAGTACTCATTAAAAGGTCCATCAGTTCCAAGGATGTAATCATCTGGAATTTCTATATTTTTCTTTGTTGCAAAAGAAGCACTTATTGAATATAGACAAGTCTCATAAATCTTTTTACAATCATTTTCAGCATTTGAGTATATGTCTGTACTTACAAAAGTCCACCAAGTTCCATCTTGAAAGAATGGTGTTCCAAAAGTAGTTAGTAGATCTTCTGAAGTTTCACTACTGCAATATCCCCAAAAATAACTTGGAGAGAAAGCATCAGGATCGGTTAAACCTATGGGATGGTTTTGGTCTAGATAACCAATATTTGAAACCATACCTCTTACTTTTTCGTAACAAGTAAATTCATTTAAATAAAAATATGCACCTGTACCTTCATCCCAGTTAAAATCTTCATTCATCAACTCATCGAGGTTGTAAGTTAATGCAAGCTCTTCAAATGTTAAAGGATTATCTTCTTTTAAAAGAGTTTCCCAATAATTTTCAAAATTCTCGAATGCAAGTTCAACATCATAATCATCTTCCTGAATTTCTTGAGACACAAGAGTGCTTGATGTAGTTGAGATGTCAGTTTGAATTATTGAAACACTAGATTCTTCAGTTGCTGAACATGACACTAATAAAAGTAAAATAATAAATTTAGAAAAGTTCATCAATTGTTTTTACCATATCTTTGTAAGTTACATGTGCATATTGTTCTCCAGCATAACCAAAAATTTTTTCTACATCATCAGGCAAACACTCTTCACCATAAATTGCACCGACCATAGCACCAGCAACTGCGGAAGTAGTATCGGTATCATCACCTACTCGAATGCACTTGTGGATGGTATTAATGTAATGTTCTTTTGGTGATATTCCATCATCCCATGTCTGATAGATTGCTCCAATAGCCAAAGATAGAGTAGTGACTACGTATCTATTAGGATTTAATGATTTTAAATCTCCATCCAGAGCATCACTTACGAATCCTCCCAGCTTTCCTGCTTCAAGTGTTTTCATCCAATGATGTAAAAATTTATAGAAATCTTTTTTACTAGTTACTTCCTCATAAGAGTCAATCAATTGATGTAGTAGAAATAAAAATAGCCTACAACTTTGTTCAGAATCTACGTGTGGGTGTGTTAGGTTATTTAATGCCGATGCCGTCCTCATAATTCCAAAGTCATCTTTAATTCCTCCTACATAAAGCGGAAATAAACCCGCTGCAATTCTCATTAATCCACCATTACCGGCAGTCATTGGGTTATTTAAAGTTATTTCTTTTGCAATTTTTGCCATAACCCCTTGCTCACCAAGATTTTTTTTCTTATAAGCTTCTGTCTGAGACAGAACATTATAAGTGTGCATTCCTTTGTCTGGCGCACCTTTATACCAGTCAATAAATAATTCAGATAAAAGTTCATAATCAACAAATTCTTGATTGGTGTTGCGGGGATTTATTGCTTTTAAGGTGAGGTATGTCATTGCAGTATCGTCAGACCATTCATATTTTTTATGTACGGTAATTTTTGGTATTTCTATAAAATCTATAACCTCGTCTTCGCCAATTTTTCCCTTGAAAAATTCATAACCCGCACCAAGAGCATCAGCATACGCCAAACCAAGTATGACTCCTCTATATTTAGTTAACACCCTATTCCTCTTTCAATTCATTTTTCATTAACGATCCTCCAGAGGTTCTCCCAAAAGTTATCAACAGTTCTCTCAACAAGACCTATGTCTTTCACATTTAATCCGCTTATTCTATTTATGCATCTCCTAAAAAATTCAATATACTCATCTGGCTCTCTACGAATCCACTTATCGTCTATTTTAATCTCTATTATTAAAAGCTTCATCTAACCTCCCAGTTATCTCTTTGCAACGATTTGTTCTAAATAATTAACTCTAAAAATCTAAATCACTTCTGTCTTAACAATTTTTACCCCAGGAATACTATTGATGTAACCCTTAAAGAAATTTTCTCTTTGTTCAGCAGTCCTTATACTTTCATCAGTTACTTCAACATGAAGTATTAATGTTTTAGTTTCTCTCATAAGTAGAACCTCCTTTGTGTTTTTATTCTCTCTTTTGCATAAGCAATCTTTTCAGGATCGCCACTTAAGAGAAGCTCCTTTTTATTAAAGTACTTCGTTCTGTCATGCATTCTTTCCATTCCATATTTTCTTGCATACTTATGCCAGTACACACCATTAGGCATACCTGTTTTTTTAAAGAGTATGCGCCTACCAATTGCTGTATTTCTATAAAAGTTTCTTTTTTGGAGAGGTTCTTTTAGTTTTAGTAACAAACAATCAACAATCATTTTTAAATTCCTCAATTAATTCTTGGATATGATCATGACAATCATTACAAACTTCAACTCCTGATAAATTAGTAAAAAAAGGTTTTTCACACATTCCGCAGATTAAATTTAATGTGTCTGCAACNTCTTTACTAAACGAAAGAAGGTGTAAATTACGTATGAAACTATTTTCTTCTGCATCNCTATTAAAAACCCCCATCTAGTTTTCGATTCCNTGTAGTTCAATCAGGTAGTCATAAACTCCAGGCTTTTGATAGCANGCNTCCTCAATATTGTCTTCATAATATGCAACTCGTTCCTCCGACAGACCCAGTTTGTTAATTATTTCTTGTCTTCCTAAGGATCTTTTGGCAGTCTTGTAACTATATGTGGTAGGTGTTAAATCAGGATGGTATAAGATTTGTAGCTGCATTAAATCAATGTGACTTAAGTATGGAACCCGTGGCCCTGAAAACTCATAGGTCATTGCTGATGTCCAGCAGAGATTGTGACCCAAACCAAGAGCATGCCCAATTTCATGAATGATTATATGGGAACGATAGTCACCTCGTTTACTGCTATCAATCCAGATGTAATCTTTGAAATTACCAAAGTAAACACCTACAAAACCATCAGTCTTACAACCTATATGCTTGCCGAGCTTATCTTTGCAATCAGTAAAGTGAATTGGTAAGGTAACATCTTTTGTTTCACTGGAGTAGGAGATATCTAGACCCGGAGCTACAACATGTAAAGCCTGTATCATTTTGTTTACATCTTCTAGATCAGATTTAA
>JGI26380J51729_10001425_pt1 | contig 11022 bp, 10 predicted proteins | sample SaaInlV_165m_DNA_FD_51729 | JGI IMG/M metagenome (IMG submission 51729) | reverse complement strand
TTTTCTGTTTTATATAATTCCATCATGGCTTTCTGCATTTTTTGTTTATCATCGCCAAATTTTTCTTTCATACTTTGTAGGCGAGGAGCAAGTTCACGCATCTGAGCCATTGATTTGTAACTGGATGCCGACAGAGGATAGAAAAGGAGTTTGATTAGGACTGTTAGCAATATAATTGACGCCCCCCAATTAATAACAACCTTTTGAATGCCTGATAAAACAGAAAATAAAGGGGCTGCCAGAATAGTTAGCCAACCATAATCAACCGTTAATTCCATTCCAGGGGCTGCTTTTTCCAAATATTGTTTAGCTTGAGGGCCGCTATATAGCTTAGTGTCAAATGACAAAGTTTCCCCAGGTAAAATTTCAGGAAGTCCTGTTTTTAATCCAGAGGCATAAACATTAGAGGTTATTTCTTTAGAAAAAAATTCTCTGTTTTGTTTTAAAGGCATAATCCATGAGGACGCAAAATATCTTTGAATGATTCCAATCCATCCGTTATTTGATTCCAATGTAAAAGGAGCGCTATCTACATCACCAAAACTAATTTTCTGGAAGTTCTCGGCGTCGGTATAATAAGCCGTCCCTGTAAAGGTTGGCATAAAATTAGAACCTTGGTTTGATTCTCCGTCATGAATAAACTGATAGTAGGCTGTCGGCGCTATATTNTTTTGAGATTTNTTTAAAATTTGAAAGGATGTGCCAATTTCATAAGAATTTTCTTTAAATGTATAAACTTTTTTTACAAGAAATTGATCGTTCTCAAAAATTAGCGGCACCTGAAGTTCTTTTCCAGCCATTTGGTATGAGCTCAATGGTGATTCATATACAGACCTATGGGTAGGAAGTGATTTTCCCAATAAGCCGGATTGAGCTACATACAAAAGCGGGTCTGCTGCATCGCTCATCAACTGATAAGGGGCGCCCGAATTATCATTTTTATATTTTTTTAAGTTTAACTTTCTTATGTCGCCACCTTCTAAACTAATAGATANCTCATACATATCAGTTTCTACTTTTATATAATTTGACTTNTCTAGATTAAAGGCTGTGGAAATATTTTTATTGTTTAAATCGCTTGGAAGCGACTTATCTTCAACTATATTAGTATCGTCATTAACTTGTTGCTCTGACTTATCAGGCTGAGGACCAAAAAAAGCCAATATCAAAAATGATAGAACAACAAATATAATTAAATTCTTAGTTTCCATAATTTCCTCAAATATTATTTAGGGACTGGGTCATAGCCCCCTTTACAAAAAGGATGGCATCTTGATATTCTTTTAATAGCAAACCACAACCCCTTTATAAAACCATGTGTTTTTAAAGACTCAATTGTATAGTCGGAACATGTAGGTGTAAACCTACACCTAGGCAATGTAAAAGAGCTAATTACCTGATAAGCCCTAATAAAAGCAATTAAAACCCTTCTCATTTTCTTAAGGGTAATTTTAAAAAAAGATTNTCCACTTGGTCTTTTATTATAAAAAAATCTCCTTTNTAAAAAGATTTTTTTANACTTACCACAAAGTCAAAAGATTGATTGTTTGTCGNTCTAAAAACATTCTTGAAAATTTCCCTTAAAGATCTTCGCATGTAGTTTCTTCTTACAGCCAGTTTTTCAATTCGTTTTGGAACAACAAAACCCAATCTATTTTTCCCTATCTCGTTTGGGTAATAATAAAGAAATAAGTTTGCCGAAGACAATCTTTTTTTATGGTTAAATACGATTGTAAATTCATTGGAATTTACTAATTTCATTGGAAAAAATTATAGACCTAAACGAGCCCTGCCTTTAGCTCGGCGTGATGCTATTACAGAACGACCGCCTCGAGTCTTCATTCGCACTAGGAATCCATGTGTTCTAGCCCGCTTTATTTTTGAAGGTTGATAAGTGCGCTTCATTGTTAACTCCTCGTTTTTCTTACAAAATTTTTGAATCAGAACATTACGTCATGTAATAAGCTTTGTCAACGAAATAAGCGTGATTCTCAACAAAAAAGGTTGTGGATAACTTTTTTAATTTAATATAGTATCAATATCAAACTAATTAAAAATTCAAACAAACTAAAGCTGATTAATTTATGTTTGTGTAGAGCAACATATTTAGGATAAATTTAAATAAAAAATGATCAACGAAACTGAGTTTTGGGAGTTATGTTTAGATAAATTCTCAAAGAGGCTTACAAACCAACAAATCAATACCTGGATCAAACCTCTCACAATAAAGGTTAATAAGGATCGTTTTTCTATTTATGCTCCAAACCAATTTGTTCTTGAGTGGGTAAAGGGTAGGTTTGATAAAGAAATACTCCTCCTTACTGAAGAGCATTTAAAAATAAAGTCCATAGAATATTTGGTTACAAAAAAAAGCAATAAAACCCCCCCCTCAAAACCTAGCGACACCCCCATAAAAAAAAGTAAAAAAATATTTAGCACCACCTCAACAAACGGACTTAACAAGGATTTTGATTTTGATAACTTTGTAACCGGAAAAGCCAATCAACTTGCAACAGCGGCTGGTAGGCAGGTTGCTGAGAACCCGGGAGAAACCTATAACCCTCTTTTCATTTATGGGGGTGTCGGGCTTGGTAAAACCCACCTAATGCATGCTATTGGCAACCATGTTAAGTCTTTGAAACCAGACGCGAAAGTAAAATACTTACACGCTGAGAGATATGTTCATGGTGTTGTGAAGGCATACGAAAATAAATCTTTTGATAGCTTTAAAAAAACCTATCATAATTTAGATTTATTATTAATTGATGATATTCAATTTATTGCAAAAAAAAACCGTACCCAGGAAGAGTTTTTTTATGCCTTTAACAGTTTAATTGAAAATAAAAAACAAATAATAATTACCTGTGATTCATACCCCAAAGAAATAACTGGGGTTGATGATAGACTTCGTACGAGATTTAGTTGGGGCCTAACTGTATCAATTGACCCCCCAGAGCTTGAAATGAGGGTGGCCATACTTTTGAAAAAGGCCGAACAAAATAAAGTTGNTNTACCTGAAGATGTTGCTTTTTTTGTAGCAAAACAAATTCGTTCAAACGTAAGAGAGTTAGAGGGGGCGTTAAATAGAATTGTTGCTATGTCAAACTTTATGAATGTGTCAATAAGCACAGCCCTAGCCAAAGAATCACTTAAAGATTTAATAGCTGTCAGAGGGAGGCAAGTAAGCGTTGAAAACATTCAAAAAACCGTGGCTGAATTTTACAAAATTAAAGTAAGCGATATATTAAGCAAAAAAAGATCTCGTAACTTTTCAAGGCCGCGACAAGTAGCTATGGCCCTAACAAGGGAACTTACTAACCTAAGCTTTCCTGATATTGGAGCCGCTTTTGGTGGTAGGCATCACACAACCATTATGCATGCTTGTGACGAGATTGAAGACCTAAGACTAAAAAACCATAATATTGGTCAAGACTTAGGGTTTTTAACACAAGTATTGCGAGGGTAAAAATGATAAACTGTGGATTGGTTGTGAATAAATTTATAGTCTATATAAAATTCGGGTTGTTTTAATTTTAATGCACAATTTATACACATTAAAAACTAATAAAAACCATAGCTTTTAAAAGGTCTTAACTAGTTGTTTAATAAGTTTTTATTTAGCTTTGTTTTTAAAACCTAACTCATTATTATTATTATTAAATATATAAAGAAAATATTATGAATATAGAAATCGATAGAGATACCCTTTTAGATCCTTTAAGTAATGTTGCTGGAATTGTTGAGAGGAAGTTAAGTTTGCCTATTTTATCTAATATTTTATTGGAAGGATCTGAGAATAACTTAAGATTTACGGCGACAGATTTAGAAATGCAAATTTCTTTATCAGTTCAAACTAAGCTAGAAGACACATTTGAAACAACTGTTTCAGCAAGAAAAATTCTTGATATTACAAGGGCCTTACCTGAAAAAGCCAAACTGAACGTTCAAATAAATGATTCAACGGTTTTAGTTAAAGCGCTTAAAAGCAAATTTAATTTACAAACGTTAGCGGCTAAAGACTATCCTATTATGAAAAAGGATGAAGAAGAAAACACCTTTGTAAAACTCAAACAAAAAGATTTTAAAGATATCTTAAAGCAGGTTGATTTTTCAATGGCTCAACAGGACATAAGGTANTATCTTAATGGNCTTTTGTTCGAGGTGGATGGACAAAANCTAAATATAGTTGGCACCGACGGGCATCGTTTAAGTTTTACATCAATAAAACTTCAAAAAGATTTTGGTAAAATTCAAACCATAATCCCTAGAAAGACAATCTTAGAATTAGTTAAGCTTTTAGGCGACGGGGATAATGATATAGAAATTAATATAAGCAAAACCCAAGCCCATTTTCATTTTAATAATATAGATTTAATAACTAAAGTTATTGATGGTAAGTTTCCTGATTATGCAAGGGTTATTCCTGTTGGACATCCCAATTTGTTCGAAATAGACAGACTGACACTATTAACCGCCATGCAAAGAGCATCTATTTTATCGAATGAAAAATACAGGGGCATCAGAATTGTTNTAACAAAAAATAATTTAAAAATGATCAGCACTAACAGCGAGCAAGAACAAGCAGAAGAGGANGTGGAAATAAATTATCAGGGTGAGGAGATTGATGTTGGGTTTAATGTAACTTACTTAATAGATGTATTGAACAACATACAATATGACAAACTAAACTTTGCATTTAAAGACTCATCAAGTAGTTGTTTGGTAACGATTCCCAACAACGAAGATTATAAATATGTAGTAATGCCGATGAGAATATAAAGGACAACAGAATGGCTGAAAGCAATAAAAATGCAGATTATGACTCAAGAAGCATAAAGGTTTTAAAGGGGCTAGACGCNGTAAGAAAGCGACCAGGCATGTATATTGGGGATACGTCAGACGGGAGCGGCTTGCATCATATGGTGTTTGAGGTTCTTGATAACGCTATTGACGAGGCCCTGGCAGGCCATTGCGATGATATAAAAGTAATAATTCACCCAGACAACTCTGTATCTATTAGTGATAATGGAAGGGGCATTCCAACAGACATTAAGGACGGTGATGAGCTTAAAAGAAGTGCGGCAGAAATTGTAATGACAGAGCTGCATGCGGGCGGTAAGTTTGATCAAAATTCATATAAGGTTTCAGGGGGGCTTCATGGTGTTGGGGTGTCGGTTGTAAACGCCCTGTCAGATTGGTTAAAATTAAAAATAAGTAGAGCGGGAAAAATACATGAAGCAGAGTTTCAAGGCGGCGACATAGTCGAGCCCCTAAAGGTAACAGGGAAAACAGAAAAAACTGGTTCAGAAATAACCTTTCTTGCTTCAAAAGAAACCTTCACAGACGTTAACTTTCATTTTGATTTATTAGCCAAACGAATACGTGAACTATCGTTTTTAAATAACGGAGTAAAAATTGAGTTAATTGATCACAGGACGGGTAAATCAGAAGATTTTGCATTGTCAGGTGGGATTAAGGGTTTTGTTGGTTATATGAACAGAGCCAAAAACGTGCTTCATAAAAATGCCTTCTACGCTGAGTCAGAAAAAGATGGTATGACGATAGAGGTTAGTATGCAGTGGAATGACTCGTATACTGAAAACACACTATGTTTTACAAATAATATTCCGCAAAGGGATGGCGGCACCCACTTAACCGGTCTTAAGGCAGCGATGACCAGAACTATTAATGCTTATATTGAGAGCAATGAAATAGCAAAAAAGGCCAAAGTAGAAACATCAGGTGATGACATGAGGGAGGGGTTGGTTTGTGTTCTGTCGATTAAAGTTCCAGAACCAAAATTCTCTTCACAAACTAAAGACAAGCTTGTTTCAAGTGAGGTACAGCCAGTTGTATCGGATGTTGTTGGAAAAAAATTAACAGAATTTTTATTAGAACATCCACAAGATGCAAAAGTTATATGTAATAAGATTGTTGATGCAGCCAGGGCTAGATATGCTGCAAGAAAAGCAAGAGATATGACTAGAAGAAAGGGGGTAATGGATTCAATGGGGTTGCCTGGAAAATTAGCAGATTGTCAGGAAAAAAACCCAGAAAATTGTGAGATATATTTGGTGGAGGGAGACTCGGCGGGGGGCTCTGCTAAACAAGGTAGGGACAGGAAAAACCAAGCCATACTTCCCCTAAAAGGAAAAATATTAAATGTAGAAAAAGCAAGAATTGACAAGATTTTATCTTCTCAAGAAATAACAACATTAATAACCGCGCTTGGAACAAACATAGGTGCGGAATTTGATGTTGAGAAATTAAGATATCACCGAATAATTATTATGACTGATGCAGATGTAGACGGCGCCCATATTAGAACTCTTTTACTAACCTTTTTCTTTAGACAAATGCATGCTCTAGTTGAAAGGGGGCATATTTACATAGCCCAACCTCCCTTGTTTAAAGTGAAGCAAGGAAAAGACGAAAGATATTTAAAGGATGAGGAAGAGCTAGATCAGTATTTAATTGAATCCGCCCTTAATAACGCCACTTTGCTTACAAAAGAAAAGGGGGATGTTTTGGATGATGAGAGGCTAAAAAATATCTCCAAAGAAATGTTATTGACCGAATCAATTATAAAACGCTTATCAAACCGTTATGATGAAACCTTGTTAAGGGCGATTCATCATATTGGCGATATAAATTTAGACGGTGAAGATTCTGCAAAAAACTATCTAGAGCAATTAAAAACATTTATGACTCAAGATAATATCAATTTTGAACTAAAACATGACGGTGAAAATAATAAGTACTCAATTGAAATTAACCAATTTGTCCATGGAAATTTAAATACAAGCAACATTGATTCTGAGTTTTTATTAAGTGGAGAATATAAACAAATAATAAAAACATCCCTTTTAATTAAAGGGTTAATAGGTCCTGGCGCCACTATTAGTCGCGGAGAAAAATCTAAACAAATTACTTCTTTTCAAGAGGCAATAGACTGGATTCTTCAAGAGGCAAGGAACACATTAAACATCCAAAGATATAAAGGCTTGGGAGAAATGAATCCAGATCAGCTTTGGGAAACTACAATGGACCCAAGCGTTAGACGGCTNTTAAGGGTTTCGATAGAAGACACACAGGCCGTTGAAGAAACATTTACTGAGCTTATGGGTGATAATGTTGAGCCAAGGAGAAAGTTTATTGAAAGCAACGCCCTTGCAGTTAATAATCTAGATATATAAGTGTAAAAATGACGCTGAGTGAGCTAAGGTTTGTGGTTTCGGTGGCTCATGAAAAAAATTTTAGAAGAGCCGCAATAAAAAGTTTCGTCAGCCAACCAGCATTAAGTTTAGCAATTAAAAAAATAGAAACAGAACTTGGTGTTTTAATNTTCGAGAGAAACCGAATGGGGGNTTCACTAACAACGGTTGGAGAACAAATTGTTAATCAAGCAAAAAAAGTGCTCGAAGAAGCAGACAAAATTAAAGAAATTTCAGCTCTTGAAACAAACACAAAACAAACAGCTATCAAAATAGGGATAATTTATTCAATAGCACCATATTTATTACCTTCAATAATTCCGTTACTAAAAAAAATATCCCCAGACATTATTCTTAAGGCAGAAGAAGATGTAACGAAAAATCTCATTCATAAATTAAAAGATGGGGTTATTGATGCAGCCATAATAGCCCTACCTTTTGATATTCCTGGCATAGCACTTCAAGATTTATATGACGAACCATTTAAGGTCCTTATACCAAGAAAACATAAGTGGAACAGTAAGAAAAAAATTAATACTAAAGATTTAGTAAATGAAAAAATATTACTCTTAGACAATACTCACTGTTTTAGTATGCAAGTAAGAGACGCATGTCCGGGCATTTCAAATAATGCGGAGGTTCAGGCAGGGACATCTCTTGAAACGATTAGAAATATGGTGGCATCAAATTTAGGGATTTCTATTTTACCCCAAAGCGCAACTGCAAAAAATTATAAGAATGATGCAATAAATATTTTATCTTTTGAAAGCCCAATTCCATTTCGTCGAGTCGCGCTTGCATATAGGCAAGGCACATCAAAGAAGGATTCTCTAGATATAATGGTTGAAGCTATTTCAAGCATTAAAGAGCAAATAATAGGTAGTTAATTTAAAAATCAATTAAGATATTTTTAAAAATCAGGTTAAGATTATTGATGCAATAGGAATTTACGATTTTTTTTAAAATAGCAGATTTATTTGGGTGTGGGGAAAGCTTAAAATGAAAATAGGCATATTAAAAGAAACAACCAAAGGAGAAGTAAGGGTTGCTGCGACCCCAGAATCAGTAAAAAAAATGATTGCTCTTAACCACTCAGTTTTAATTGAATCTGGCGCAGGAACGGGGGCTTCTTTATCAAATCAAGATTATAAAAATCATGGGGCAGAAATTGTTACTAGGGATTTAGTGCTTCAGTCAGACTTGTTGTTAATGGTCAGACCCATAGCTGAAAAAGAGATAACAAAACTCAAACCGGAGCAATTCATAGTTGGAATGTTGGAGCCGTTCAATAATAAGCTAAAAACTTTATTAGAAAAACAAGGTGTTTCAGCTTTTGCGCTAGAAGCCTTACCTAGAAATACAAGAGCTCAATCTATGGACGTATTGTCCTCTCAAGCAAATATTGCAGGATATAAGGCAGTAATTCTTGCTGCAGATTATTATAAAAAGTTTATGCCTATGCTGATGACGGCTGCAGGTACGGTCAAGGCCGCAAAAGTAATTGTCCTAGGCGCTGGTGTTGCAGGCCTTCAAGCTATTGCAACCGCAAAGAGGTTGGGGGCGGTGGTAGAGGCCTCTGATGTTAGGCCCTCAGTTAAAGAGCAAATTGAGTCTTTAGGCGGTAAATTTATTGAAGTGCCATTTGAAACAGAAGAAGAAAAAGAGTGTGCTATTGGCAAAGGGGGCTACGCAAAACCCATGCCTAAATCTTGGCTATTAAGGCAATCAAAAATAGTTGCTGAAAAAGCAATAGCGGCAGATATCATTATTACTTCTGCTTTGATACCGGGTAAAACCCCGCCTCAATTATTATCTACTGAAACAGTAAAAAAAATGAAACCTGGCTCCGTGATTGTAGATATGGCAGCTGGAAGCGCATCTGATGGCTCAGGTAATTGTCCATTAACTGAAAATGATAAAGTTAAGCAAATAAACAATGTAACCATTATTGGGTTTAACAACATACCNAGTATGTTGAGTGCAGACGCTTCTGCACTGTATTCAAGAAATATATTTGAATTTATTAAATTACTGATCAATGAATCCGGGCAACTTTTTATAAATAATAAGGACGAATTAGTGACTGAAACATTAATATCTAAAGGCAAATCTAAAAAGGGATAAAAATGACAGACTTATTAACAATTCAAAACATAACTATATTTGTTTTAGCTATATTTGTGGGTTACCACGTTGTTTGGAATGTAACCTCAGCTCTACATACCCCTCTAATGTCAGTTACAAATGCAATTTCTGGAATAGTNATCGTTGGCGCTATATTACAAGTTGTTGAAATTAACGGTGAAATAGTGACTTTTAGTAGCATTTTAGGAGCATTTGCTATATTTTTTGCAGCAATTAACATTTTTGGGGGTTTTTTCGTTACCCAAAGGATGTTAGAGATGTTTAAGAGGAAAGAGAGGAAGGAAGGATCAAAAGATGAATAGCGAGGCTTTCGCAATGATAAGTTATTTATTAGCTGCGATATTTTTTATATTTGCTCTAAGGGGGCTGTCATCTCCAACATCTGCCAGATCCGGAAATATATTTGGAATGGTGGGTATGGGAGTAGCAATTATTACTACCTTACTGATAGGCATAAATTTAGTTCCATCATTAATTACAATCCCCCTGGTCTCAGGCGCATTGATTGGCATTTATGCAGCAAAAAAAGTTGAAATGACCAAGATGCCTGAATTAGTTGCACTAATGCATTCATTTGTTGGCTTGGCTGCAGTTTTGATTGCAACAGCAGCAGTTTTAAATGTATCGGAGCTACATTCAGTTGTTCAAAGATTTGAGTTATTTATTGGCGCTTTTATTGGCGCAATAACCTTTTCAGCGTCTGTTATAGCTTTTGGAAAGTTATCGGGAAAATTTGGAGCAAACCCTACGGTCTTTAAAGGCCAACATTTATTAAATTTAATGTTAGCAATAGCTATGGTTGTTGCAGGCGTAATATTTTTTCAAACAGAGTCGCTAATAGCTTTTTTTATAATGCTTTCAATCGCATTGATTTTAGGTATCACGTTGATTATTCCAATTGGTGGGGCTGATATGCCAGTTGTTGTTTCAATGTTAAATAGTTACTCTGGGTGGGCAGCTGCAGGCATTGGATTCACATTAAATAATTCAGTCCTTATTATTGCGGGGGCTTGTGTAGGATCATCAGGGGCAATCCTCTCATACATTATGTGTAAAGCGATGAATCGCTCAATTATTTCAGTAATGCTGGGGGGTTTTGGTGGAGAACAAAATGTAACGTCAACTGACGATAAAGAGCGAAATGTTAAATCTGGGTCTGTAGACGACGTTTCTTTTATAATGACAAATGCTGACTCTATTATCATAATTCCAGGTTATGGTTTAGCGGTGGCCAGGGCTCAACACGCTTTACAAGAGCTCACAGAGAAGCTTATTGAAAAGGGCATATCAGTAAGATATGCAATTCATCCAGTTGCAGGAAGAATGCCGGGGCACATGAATGTTTTACTAGCTGAAGCAGATGTCCCATATGAGCAAGTCGTTGAAATGGAAGATATAAATAGTGAATTTAGTCAAACCGACTTAGTGCTAGTTATTGGGGCAAATGATGTTGTTAATCCAGCAGCCAAAACACCAGGAAGCGCCATTTACGGCATGCCAATATTAGAAGCCGATAAAGCTAAAATGATCATTGTTAACAAAAGGTCAATGTCACCAGGATACGCTGGCTTAGATAACGAGCTCTTTTATTCAGATAAAACTATGATGTTATTTGGTGATGCAAAAAAAGTTGTTGAAGACTTAGTAAAGAAAATATAAAAAA
>JGI26380J51729_10001416_pt1 | contig 11075 bp, 7 predicted proteins | sample SaaInlV_165m_DNA_FD_51729 | JGI IMG/M metagenome (IMG submission 51729) | reverse complement strand
TAATCATTCGCAGGGCTTGGAAAACCAACAGAGACAGGCTCTAAAAAAAATTTTGTAAAAGTGGCTGGCAGATCATCTGCCGATATTGAACCGAGATAATTAATAGTCATGGGATTTTAAAATACTGTATATTTATACAGTATTAATAATCAAGAAACAATAGTTTTACAGCTTAAATTCTCTTAATTCTCTCTGCTGGTCATCAATCATGAGGCACCAACCAGTTTCATGCCAGTCACCCAAAACAATTCGAGTACCTGCATCAGTATGATGGGTGTTTGGTCGATGTGTATGCCCATGGATTAATAAATCTACCCCATGCTCTTGAAAGAATCGATCAATGGCACTTGGAGCAACATCCATGATAGCAATATCTTTTTCACTGCTGTTATTTTGACTTGCATCACGCATATTTGATGCAATTGTTAGACGCTCATCTAAAGTTTTTGCTAGAAAAACTTCTTGCCATGCTTGAGATCGAACCTCTTTTTTGAATGCAATATATTCAAGATCTTTAGTGCAGAAATCATCTCCATGAGACAGAGCAATTTTTTGTTCAAAAAAATTAATAAAAAATGGGTCTGGGAGAAGAGTGAGGTTGGATTGTTTGGCAAAACCTTTGCTGCATAAGAAATCTCTGTTGCCATGCATAAAAAATATTTCCAACCCATTGCGAGTAGCATGATTAATTTGCTGCATCACATCCAGAGCAAACTTAGAGCTATCATCATCGCCAACCCAAGCCTCAAATAGATCGCCCAATATATATAAGTGAGAGAATTCCTGGGCAGCAGTTTTTAAAAATTCGAAAAAGCCCTCTGTTACAGAGGGCGTATTTTCAGATAAATGAAGATCCGATATAAATCCTAATTTCATTCACTCACTGTAACGGAGTTAATAATTGTTGGTTCAAGAGGAGCATCAGCATAGCCGCCAACAGTGGAAGTTGTGCTAAGAGCAATTTGATCTACAACATCCATCCCATCAATCACAGAGCCAAAGACTGCGTAACCCCATCCTTGCGATGTTTCAGCTGTATGATTAAGAAAATCATTATCTTTGTGGTTTATGAAAAATTGACCTGTAGCAGAATGAGGCTCCATTGTTCTTGCCATAGCAATTGTGCCGCGATCATTCTTTAGTCCATTGCTTGCTTCATTTTGAATTGGGTCTGTACCTGTAGGCTTAGGAGACATATCTTCATTTAGACCGCCACCTTGGACCATAAACCCATCAATAATTCTATGAAAAATAGTGCCAGCGTAGTAGCCATCCTCAGCTAGTTTTAAAAAATTTGCCACTGTTATAGGTGCATTAGTAGCATCAAGCTCTAAGTGGATATCTCCGGCTGAAGTAGAAATAGTAATAAGCGACATTTGATCCTCCTCTGGATAGTATGTAGTTTGATCTTTAAGATCTTTGGGCTGCAGGAAGAAGATTAATGCAACAGCAGTTACAATAATTATTAAGACAGTAATTTGTATTTTTGACATTAATAAAACCTACATTCCAGTTAAGTTCTCTATAATAAGTGATTCATATATCAAATAACAGATGACAATTAAGTTTTATAACTCTCTAACAAATCAGAAGGAAGAATTTACTCCTATTCGTCCAGGTGAAGTAGGCATGTATGTTTGCGGAATGACAGTCTATGATAATTGTCATCTAGGTCATGCAAGAGCAATGATGGCTTTTGATATCCTAGTTCGCTATTTTCAATATCAAGATTATAAGGTAAATTTTGTCCGCAATATCACTGATATTGACGACAAAATCATAGAGCGCGCAGCAGATAATAAAGAGCCCATTGAAGATCTTACCAANAGAACTATTTCAAGCATGCATGAAGACTTTGCAAGGCTCGGGCTTGAGCTTCCAGCANCAGAACCTCGGGCCACAGATCATATTGCAGGGATGATAGAAATGATCAGTCAGCTAATTGAAAAAGGGCACGCCTATCATTCAGAGGGTGGAGACGTATTTTTTGCAGTGAGAACATTTGCTGAATATGGAAAATTATCAAATAAGAATATTGACGACTTAAACCCTGGCTCGAGAGTTGCCGAGGATGAATCCAAAAAAGATCCATTAGATTTTGTGCTATGGAAAAGTACAAAACCAAATGAACCATCTTGGGATTCACCGTGGGGACCTGGAAGACCGGGTTGGCATATTGAGTGTTCGGTTATGTCATTTGAAAATTTAGGACAGCATTTTGATATTCATGGCGGAGGTCCAGACTTACTATTTCCTCATCATGAAAATGAAATTGCTCAATCTGAGTGCGCTTCAGGACATAAATTTGCAAACTATTGGCTGCATTCAGGCTTGCTTAAAATCAATGGAGAGAAAATGTCAAAATCTTTAGGCAACTTTGCAATGCTAAAAGATCTATTTAAATCCTATCATCCAGAAGTTATTCGTTATTATTTGATTTCTAGTCATTACAGAAGCTCTTTAAATTTTGATAATGAGTCCCTTGACCAAGCTCGTGCAGCACTCACAAGATTGTATCAAGCCTTAGCTTTATCTTTAGATGGGGTCATGGAGCGACATCAAGATAGTATTGAAGAGTTTGCTCACTCCATGAATGATGATCTTAATACTCCTGAGGCACTTAGCATTTTGTTTGGCCTTGCGAAATTAGTTAATAACAGCGCTAGTGAAAAAGAGCAGGGCATGTATGTATCGACAATGAAAGAATTAAGTCAAGTTCTAGGGCTTTTAAATGAGACTCCTGAAGTCTTCTTGCAATATGGAGCAGGCTTATCAGAGGAAGAAATTAGCGCTCAAATACAACAAAGAAATGAAGCAAGAAACTCTAAAGATTTTCAGAAAGCCGATCAAATCAGAGATGATCTAGCTGCGCAAGGAATACTATTGGATGATTCTAGTAAAGGCACTACCTGGAAGAAATCTTAGTCGTCTTCTTCTAGGTCGTTGATTATTGATTCAATCCCAGTTGAACCCATGTTTATCCCAACAACTCTTTCTATCCCCATTTCGGCATAGTGCTCAGCAGCATCTGTCATCAAGCCTGATTGATCCAGTGTTAAACCACCATCAACACAAATATTTGTTCCAGTAATAAACCTTGACTCATCTGAAGCGAGGAATAGAGCCGTATTAGCAATATCTATCGGCATTCCAAAATCTTCAATGGGTTGAATTAGCTTACTGTCTTCAATTGCAGTAGCCAGAAGNGGTGTATTGATTGCACCAGGTGAAATAGCATTGACTCTAATTTTGTCTGGGCCCAATTCAATAGCAGCATTTTTACAGAAATTTATAACTCCAGCTTTTGCTGCTGAGTATGCAAGGGGGCCAGACCCACCTCCCATACCTGCAATAGATGCAGTATTTATAATAGAGCCACCAGCAATATTTTTTTTCATAATTCTTGCTGCATGCTTGGAACCTAAAAAAACTGATTTTAAAAGGATTTGAAATGACTTGTCCCATTCATCGCCATCAATATGAGTAATTGGACCAATAGCCCCACCAATTCCAGCATTATTAAAAAGAATATTCAATCCACCAAAATGCTCTACGGCAGCGTTAATTAAATTTTTAATATCAGTCTCTTTTGAAACGTCGGCAATGCATGTGCACGCATTTGATTCAAGATTTTTTTGCTTAATAATTTCGAAGGTTTCCTCAAGGGTATCTTTGTTGATGTCTGCTAAAACAACATTAGCTCCATGCTCCAAAAATAATAAAGCAGTCTCTTTTCCAATTCCGCTCCCAGCACCCGTTATAACCGCGACTTTATCTTGTAATCTTTTCATTTATTAATTATTACTTAAAGATACCTAAAAGAAAAATAAAGATCACCATTAGTTCATCATGCATATACAAGTTAAATAGATTAAAATTAGAGATTGGTTTTTGAATAGAATGGCTCCCTGACGTGGGATCGAACCACGGACCAATTGATTAACAGTCAACTGCTCTACCGCTGAGCTATCAGGGAACAAGTTGAGGATTATAAATTAAAATTCACAAAGTAAAACAGGATAATGACAAAAAATTTAATCGTTACATCTCCATTTGAACCAGCAGGCAGTCAACCAAAGGCTATAGATACTTTAGTTAGCGGCTTAAATGATGGTTTATTGAATCAAGTTTTACTAGGTGTCACTGGCTCAGGCAAGACATACACCATGGCCAAAATCATTGAATCTACACAGCGACCAGCAGTTGTGATGGCTCCCAATAAAACTTTGGCAGCGCAGCTATATGGAGAGCTTAAAGATTTTTTCCCAAAAAACTCTGTTGAATATTTTGTTTCTTATTACGATTATTATCAGCCAGAAGCATACGTACCTACTTCCGATACATACATTGCTAAAGACGCATCTGTAAATGAGCATATTGAACAAATGCGCCTCTCTGCAACTAAAGCACTGCTAGAGAGAAACGACACCATTGTTGTTGCGACTGTTTCTGCGATATATGGCTTGGGAGCACCAGAGTCTTATCTTAATATGATTTTGCATTTAGACAGGGGTGAGACCGTTGATCAACGAACCATTCTTCGCCGCTTATCTTCTATGCAGTACACGCGAAATGATATAGATTTTAGGCGTGCAACTTTTAGAGTTCGAGGGGATGTAATTGATATTTATCCAGCTGATTCTGAGAGAGATGCTTTAAGGATTGAGCTATTTGGAGATGAGGTTGAGCGTTTACTATGGATTGATCCATTAACCGGAGAGGTTATCAGCGAGACCCCTCGAGCAACTATTTATCCAAAAACGCACTACGTCACTCCCAAGGAAACCGTCCTTGATTGTTTAAAAACAGTTAGAGAAGAGCTAAAGGAGAGACTAATTTTTCTTAAAGATAATAATAAATTAGTAGAAGCTCAAAGATTGCAAGAAAGAACTACTTACGATCTGGAGATGATGCAAGAACTTGGTTATTGTCAAGGAATCGAGAATTACTCCAGATATCTTTCTGGTAGAGGCCCAGGAGAGCCACCTCCATGTCTATTTGATTACTTGCCAAAAAATGCAATTGTTTTTATGGATGAATCACATGTATCTGTTCCACAAATAGGTGGCATGTATAAGGGAGATAGGTCTAGAAAAGAAACCTTGGTAGATTATGGTTTTAGACTACCATCAGCCCTAGACAATCGACCATTAAGGTTTGAGGAGTGGGAGGAGGTAACACCCCAAAAAATCTATGTTTCAGCAACACCGGGTAAGTACGAGTTAGAGCATTGCGATAACATGGCAGAATTACTGGTTAGACCAACTGGTTTAATCGATCCGGAAATAGAAATTAGACCAGCAAGCTCTCAAATTGATGATGTAATTGGCGAGTGCAACGAGAGGGCGGCTTTAAAAGAAAGGGTGCTAATAACAACCCTTACCAAGCGCATGGCTGAGGACTTAACTGATTATCTTGAAGAGAATGGTATTCGAACAAGGTACATGCACTCTGATGTAGATACTGTGGAAAGAACAGAAATTATAAGAGATTTAAGATTAGGAAATTTCGATGTCTTGGTTGGAATTAATTTGCTTAGGGAGGGTCTAGATATACCAGAAGTTTCCTTGGTTGCTATCTTGGATGCAGATAAGGAGGGCTTTTTAAGATCTGAAGTTACTATTATTCAAACAGTTGGAAGAGCTGCAAGAAATATTAGAGGACGTGCAATTTTGTACGGAGATAAGATTACCGGCTCAATGCAAAGAGCAATGGATGAAATGTCTCGTCGTCGAGAAATCCAGGCTGAATATAATAAAAAACATAATATTACCCCGACTTCAATCATCAAGGATGTCAAAGATATTATGGAAGGAGCCAGAGTAACGAAAAAAGCCAAAAAAACTCAACCCAAATATTTTGAGCAAGACTTACCATTTAAAATTGAATCAGATGGCCCGGATAAAATCTCTACTTCCATTACTAAGCTTGAAGAACAAATGTATATTTATGCAAAAGAAACAGAATATGAAAAAGCTGCATTTTGCAGGGATCAAATTAAGAATTTAAAATGGCAACTTATAAATTCTTAGTTTCCACTGCAATTCTGACTTAATAAAAGATAGTAGTAATCTCTAACTCTTTCAACAAAATCAACTGTTTGCTGACCTCTAGAATAGCTCTCAGTGTCCATTGAAGTTTCTAGGTTAATTAAATGTTCTTCTAAATCAAGCCAAGTTATCTGTGTAGAACTTTTATTAATATTTTTAATAGCATTATTCACATTAGTTGTTCCAAGGTTATATGCGGCTAATATAAAAGCAATTCTATCTCCCGAAGATGTGCCATGTTCAGTGATACTCCTTAGGTCTGATAAGTACTGCGCACCCCCATAGATACTTTGGATTGGATCTAACCGATTTGTGACTCCAACTGAAGCTGCGGTTGGGAGGGTTAACATCATCATCCCTTTAACTTGAGTTGCTGAGCGTGCTTTTGGATTCCATTGAGATTCCTGAAATGCAACAGCCGCAAGAAGCTCCCATTCAAGATCAAAAGTTTGAGCAGCTTCTATAAANTNATCTTTATATAATGCAAACCTTGATTTTTTTAACTCATCAAATTTTTGTTTTTCAAAATTACTTAANCGAGAGAAAGAATATAATTTTTCATTAATAATATTGCAGTAAACTGTCAGAGGAGTCTGTTCTACTTCTTTTGAGCACCCAAATAATGCAACAAATACACATAACACTATTAAGTTATTTGTAAGGAATTTCACGGTTTTTATTTTTTTAATTTTAAACATCCTTATAATTACTCATAACCATATTTTACTAGAGAGCTAGTGTCAAAAAATTTATATTTGCTGCTTCAAGGCCCCTCAAATTTCTCGCCGTCCAAAATTTCATCTCTTCACCTAGAGCTCAATCAAATAAACAATAACAATTTTGAAGCTTTAAGCTTTGTAGAATTTTATGCCCTTACCCTAGATAAAGAATTTTCTGATCATTCAAAATTACTTGAGTTACTGAATGCTCAAGAACAGTCCGTGAGTCCCCAATTTTTAGTTGGACCAAGATCAGGAACAATTAGTCCTTGGGCATCTAAAACAAAAGAGATTATTGAAAATGTTGGCATTAATGGAGTGCTCAGTGTAGAAAAGTATTTTGGTTATATTATTGATGGAGTAGACAGTGTTAACAATCTAAATTTAACAAATTTATATGATCGAATGACGCAAGAGGTTTTTTTTGATTCTAAAATTTTGGCAAATATTAGAATAGGCTCAGAAAGGAGGCCTTTAATTTTAATTGACATTTCACATTCTTCAAAAGATGCCTTGAATTCAGCAAACTTGGATTTGGGTCTTGCACTATCGTCAGCAGAGATTGATTATCTAGAAAATTTTTACTTAGCGGCTCAACGTAATCCGACTGATGCGGAGTTAATGATGTTTGCTCAAGCTAATTCTGAGCATTGTAGACATAAAATTTTTAATGCTGCATGGGTTATAGACTCAAATACTCAAGAACACTCTCTATTTGATCTTATTAAGAAAACAAGCAAGGGAAACAAACCAGACCTTATTTCAGCATACAAAGATAATGCTGCTGTTATTTCGGGTGCTGAAGTTGAAACGTTGAATAGAAATTTAAAGAATCAATACAGTTTTTCATCAGAACAAATAAATTCAACTTTGAAGGTGGAAACTCATAATCATCCTACTGCAATTTCTCCATTTCCTGGTGCAGCCACTGGATCAGGTGGTGAGATTAGAGATGAGGGGGCAACTGGATCGGGCGCAAAGCCAAAAATGGGATTGGTAGGTTTCAATGTATCTAATTTAAGGTTAGAGAAATTTCCAAGACCTTGGGAAGGTAAATGTTACAAGCCTGAAAGAATTGCATCACCACTTCAGATTATGACTGAAGGTCCATTAGGAGCAGCAGCATTTAATAATGAGTTTGGTCGACCTAGCACTGTTGGTTATTTTCGAGTGTTTGAGAAACCCTTTATTGATAATCAAGCTCATGGCTATCACAAGCCCATAATGTTAGCCGGTGGAATTGGCGAAGTGAAAGATCGAAATAGTTTAAAAAATCCTATTGAGCCTGGTGATCTTGTAGTTGTTTTAGGCGGACCTTCAATGCTAATCGGTCTCGGTGGTGGCGCTGCATCATCCATGTCATCAGGAGAGAGTGATGAAGATCTTGATTTTGCATCGGTGCAAAGAGAAAACGCTGAGATGGAAAGAAGATGCCAAGAGGTAATTAATCAATGTGCTTTTGAGAGCCCAAATCTAATTGAATTCATTCATGACGTTGGGGCTGGCGGATTATCGAATGCAATTCCTGAGTTAGCCAAGGATTGTAATCTCGGAATCAAAGTAGACTTAAACCTTATTCCAGTTGCTGATTCAAGCTTATCTCCAATGGAAGTTTGGTCAAATGAATCGCAGGAAAGATATGTTTTGGCAATCAAACCTTCAACCAAAGACATTTTTGAAAAAATCTGTCGTCGTGAACGATGTCCTGTTGCTTTTGTTGGAGTGACGACAACCTCAGATGCTGTTGAGGTTTATGATAGTGAGCGAGATCAGTACCCAGTTCAAGTTCCCCTTTCTATGCTTTTTGGAGATTTGCCAATCGCAGATATGGAGCTTGTGAATCCAGCAATTAAAGAAAGTGATGATAGTAGTTTCATGGATCTAGATTTATCCCATGTAATTCAAAGGATCCTCTCTCATCCCTCTGTCGCCTCTAAATCTTTCTTAATTACAATCGGTGATAGAACGGTTGGCGGCATGGTTGCCCGAGATCAGTTTGTTGGGAGGTACCAAGTCCCTACATCCAACTATGCTATGTCAATGAGATCTTTTTTGTCTAATCAAGGTGAAGTTTTATCAATAGGAGAAAAGCCAACGATAGCTATTCAACATCCAGCCGCATCTTTGCGCATGGCATTGTCAGAAGCTTTGCTGAATTTGGTTTCTTCTCCCATTCATAGTTTAGATTTAGTTAGACTATCAGCAAACTGGATGGCAGCATGTGGAGACGATGAGGACGATTACGCCCTTAGACTTGGAGTGGAAGCAATTTCACAAATGTGTCTTCAACTTGGGATTTCCATTCCAGTTGGCAAGGATTCCCTTTCAATGAGGACAAGGTGGTCAGATAATAATCAAGACTTTGAAGTAAAAAGCCCTTTGTCTGGAGTTATCACTGCAATGGCGCCAGTTGAAGACGTATCTTTGGCGGTAACAACTGAATTAAATTGCAGCGGATCTAAAAACTTTTACCACCTATCTCTTGGAGAACAATCCAGAATGGGAGGCTCTATTTTTGAAGAGGTTACAGCCTCATACTCAAATAAATCACCTGACATTGATGACATAACGAAATTTAAAAAATTATTTAATACCATTCAAGAATTAATTAATCGAGGATGGATTCAAGCGCTGCATGATGTATCCGATGGTGGCTTATTTACCACTCTTGCAGAATTAGCCTTTACAAATAAAGTTGGCATAACAATTCTTTTACCAGATGGGGTAGATAATAGCCAAAGCATTTTTCAAAACCTTTTCTCTGAAGAGGCGGGAGTTGTCATTCAATTGAACGATGATTTTGAGAATCAGGCCCTTGCACTCTTTTCAAAAGAAAACATCAATGCAAGAAAATGTGCAATTCAAACAACAGATGCTCAAATTACTGTTTTGGTAAATGATAAAATTAAATTTCATGAATCAGTTGTTAGTTTAGAAAAAATTTGGAGCGAAACATCTTATGCNATTAAATCGCTTCGAGATAACCCAGAGTCTGCTCAAGAGGAATATGATCTGATCGAAAAATATGATGATCAGGGCTTGATTGCCAAGGATAGTTTTCAGTACTCTGCTGCGCTTCCTTCTTTTAATGTAAATTCAAAACCTAAAGTTGCTATTTTTAGAGAGCAAGGTGTAAATGGCCAAAATGAAATGGCTGCGGCTTTTATGATAGCTGGGTTTGATGCAACAGATTTACACATGCAAGATCTTTTAGATCATCCTAATTTGCTTTCTGAGTTCCAAGGAGTGGCTGCGTGCGGAGGTTTCTCATATGGTGATGTTTTGGGTGCGGGAGGGGGCTGGTCTTCAAGCATTAGTTTTAATACCTTAGTGCGCGATTCTTTTGAAGATTTCTTCAATCGTCCAGACACTTTTACATTTGGTGTCTGCAATGGATGTCAGATGCTCTCAAAGCTAAAAGATTTAATTCCAGGTGCAGAGGATTGGCCAGACTTTCTTTGGAATGAATCTGATCAATTTGAAGCCCGTCTCTCTCAAGTGACCATTGCACGATCAAACTCAGTGCTTTTGGATGAAATGGATGGGTGGCAAATTCCAGTTGCCGTTGCGCATGGTGAGGGAAGAGCTTCATTCAAAGAAGGTGCTCTTAATAAGCTTCATGCAAATCAACAGATAGCAGTTCAGTTCAGTGACAGCAAAGGTGAGATTGCCTCAGCATACCCAACTAATCCTAACGGGTCACCTGAGGGCATCACCGGACTAACTTCCGTTGATGGAAGGGCAACAATTATGATGCCTCACCCTGAGAGAGTCTTCAGAGCTCAACAATTCTCTTGGCAGCCATCGCAATGGAAAGAATATTCTCCGTGGATGCAAATTTTCTTGAATGCTTATAAATTTACAAAAAATTCATAGAGCAAAAATAAAGGCTTACCAAAGCTTACCAAAGTTTTAATGCTTCCTCTCTAAAAGGGTATTGGCCATCTTCCTTGTCCTCAAAATAGTATTCCAATGTTTTGGTAACAGTAGGAAAAGCTATTTGATCCCAGGGAATATTATCTTTTGAGAATAATTTGACCTCTGAACTTTCTGAGGTAGGGCCAAACTTCTCATTGCCAAGTTCAGCTAAATAAAAAAAGTGCACTTGGCTTATGTGAGTCAAACTAAACGCAGTATAGGGCGAGGTAATTTTTGGTGACGCTTGTGTTTCTTCTTTGGTTTCCCTTAATGCTCCCTCTTGAAGCGTCTCTGCATTTTCCATAAACCCTGCAGGCAACGTCCACAAACCAAATCGTGGTTCAATATTACGTTTGCATAACAATACTTGGTCATCCTTTACACATAT
>JGI26380J51729_10001406_pt1 | contig 11114 bp, 9 predicted proteins | sample SaaInlV_165m_DNA_FD_51729 | JGI IMG/M metagenome (IMG submission 51729) | reverse complement strand
GACGGAGTAGAAGGTGCTACAAGTAACCTTTCTTATTCGGGTGCCAATGGAGCTCCTTCTAAACCGGTCTTTGTTCACCGTGTTGTAGATGGAGCACCAACGTTAGCGGCCACAATTCAGTAATGGATAGTGGTTTGCTTAACGTTGAAAACCTGAATACCCGCTATGGTTCTATACGAGCTATTCGCAGAGTCGGATTAACTGTTAAGGCTGGTGAGATTGTCTGTCTCATCGGCCCTAATGGTGCAGGAAAAACGACTTTGCTGGGGACTGTAGCAGGGCTATTGAATCCGGTTCAGGGACAGGTAGTTTTCAATAATGTAGATATAACAGGCTGGTCTCCGGATCGAGTACTCCGTGCAGGTCTTTCCCTAGTACCGGAACATCGCAGAATTTTCGGCAACTTTACTGTTCGTGAGAATCTGCTAGTTGGCGGTGTGACTCTATCTCAGGATCAACGGGAAAATTTGCTGGAGGAAATGCTGGACCTTTTTCCTGTACTGAAAGATAAACTTTCGGTTTCCGCCGGATTNCTCTCTGGTGGTGAAGCTCAACAACTTGCCATAGGCCGTGCCTTGATGAGCAACCCTAAAATGCTGCTCATGGATGAGCCGTCATTGGGTTTGGCACCTGTACTTGTGGATGTGGTGTTTGAACTGATCTCCAAATTGCGTGATAGTGGTCGGACCCTGCTGGTTGTGGAACAAAACGCACAACGTATACTTAACGTTGCCGACAGGGCTTATGTGATGCGTTCGGGGCAGGTTGTCGCAGAAGGTTCGGCTTCAGAATTGTCAGGAAGCGAGGACCTTTTTAAGACTTACCTTGGTGGTTCGGGAGTTGCGGCGTGATGGAACTGATTCAACAAATTGTCGATGGTTTGGGGCGAGGTAGTATTTACGCTTTGCTTGCTCTAGGGATTGCTGTGATTTTCGGAGTGATGCACATGGTCAATTTTGCACACGGCGAACTTATCACGGTCAGTGCATACACTAGTTACTGGCTGCTTACAAGCGGCTTTGATTGGTGGTATGTGGCATTGGCGATAATAGTTGTTGCGGCTATTACCTCTGTTGTTATTGAATTTGTGGCGTTTCGCTGGGTACGCGGCGCGCCTGACTTTACCATGTTGATGACCTCTTTTGGAGTCCATTTTCTAGTGCAGGCACTTTTCGTAATGTACGTGTCGGCTAATTTTCGACAATTTCCGCGCCCTGACTGGATATTTAACACTTGGAAAATTGGTGCAATCAACCTTGAAATTTACGACTTAGCGGTAATTGCTACCACATTAATCACACTTCTCGGTACTTATTGTCTTTTACAACATACGATGTTCGGTATAAGCCTGCGCGCTGCAGCCGAAGATTTTGATGCTGCCCATCTTATGGGTATTCGCAGTAACCGCGTTATCCGGGGAGCATTTTTTCTTTCCGGTCTTTTAGCTGGAGTTGCCGCAGTATTTTGGTTGATGCGCAGCGGTCAAGCCGGACCTGTTGCAGGTCTCAATCCAATGTTAAAAGGTGTTTTGGCTGCTTTAATTGGTGGTCTGGGAAGCCTGAGTGGAGCCGTGCTTGGAGGATTTGCGTTGGGCTTGGTTGAAGTTCTACTTATCGCACGCCTGCCGACCGAAGTTGTTGGCTTGACAGATGGAATTGTTTTTGTGCTGATTGCTCTACTTTTTGTTTTTCGACCTCAGGGTTTAATAACTGTGCATCACGTGGAGCGTGTCTGATGCGACATGACTCTATCCGCCATCTCGTTTTTCCAACATTTGGCTCAATCTTACTGATTGTGGTTTTGATTTGCGGGGGCATACTTTATACAGCAAACGGCGATGCATCACGTGACAGTCTGATCACACAAATGCTGATAAATGCCATCATCGTGCTTGGTATACAAATTTACATCGGAAACACAGGAGTTTTATCCTTTGGGCACATCGGTTTCGGAGCGATTGCCGGATATACATTTGCTATTTGTGCCATTTCTCCTGCACGTAAAATGATGCAAATCCCTGATGCTCCGTTTGGACTGGCTAATGTTGACTTGACCCCTTTAGCGTCAGGAATAATCGCAGTTGGTCTATCAGTAGCGTTGGCATTTTTTGTCGGCATGGCACTTTCACGTGCAGGTGTCCGTTCAGGTGCAGTATCAGCAGTTGTGATTACTTTGGCCCTACTGTTTGTCGTTCACGAAGTAGCTCGAAACTGGACAGATCTGACCCGTGGAGGGAAGATAGGCCTTTCTTTCAGCCCTTTTGGTAATGCAACTCTTGAAGGGAAAAACTGGATTTACGTATTTTTGTTTTGTGCGGTTTTGCTGGCTAGACTATTCAAGGAAACGCGAATTGGCCGTTTTGCGCAGTGCGTGCGTGAAGACGATCTTGCTGCGCGGACGATGGGAATTGATCCAGCAATTCAGCAAATGTGGGCTTTAATTATTTCAGTAGCCCTAGTGTCGGTTGGATCGACCTTAAGAGTTTTTGAGTTAGGTAGCATCAATCCAAGGTTGTTCTTTTTTGATTATACATTATTGACGCTCACCATGCTAATAGTCGGAGGGCGTAACGGTATTACTGGTGCTTTGACCGGAGTAGTGATTATCACCATCGGTAGTGAACTGACTCGCAAATTGTCTGAATTGGATATTGTAGCATTGAGTTGGATTTTGCGTGAAGGTCTGACCGATTTATTTCTGGGCGGCGCTATGCTCGGATTTATGATTCTGCGGCCTGCCGGTATTTTAGGAGATTTTGAGTTTGATCATTGGCTGCACGAACGATTCCTCCATAGGCAAAAGAAAAAGACTTGGACATCGAAGGAAGAACAGATACGAAGCAAAGTTGTTAAAAAAAACCAGACCGTGTTGAATGTTGAAGGTGTCAGCGTTAATTTTGGCGGTTTTCGGGCACTGGGAAATGTAGAGTTGAAGGCTACCGGGGACGAAATCGTGGGACTGATTGGTCCCAACGGCGCGGGAAAAACGACATTGCTGAATGTTATTACAGGACTTGTAGAACCAGATTCCGGGCGAGTCCAACTCGGTGAAAAGAATTTGACGGGAATGCAACCGCACGAAATTGCAAGATCTGGATTGGTACGCACCTTTCAAAATTTTCGGTTATTTTCAGACCTGAGTGTCCGTGAAAATATCGAGGTAGTCCACTTGATGGCCGGAAAGTACCGTTCTGCACAAACTCCGGATGTTGACACTTTGCTGTTTCAAGCGGGGCTTTGGGAGTTTCAAAGTTTAAGAGCTGCAGGATTGGATTATGGAAATGCACGGCGGTTGGAATTGGCACGTGCTGTTGCCGCCGCACCGGATTTTCTTCTACTTGATGAGCCAACAAGCGGAATGGATGATAACGAATCAATGGCCATGATTGACCAAGTACGGACAATGTCTTCAATGGTTGGTTCCGGAGTTGTTGTAATTGACCACGATTTGAATTTCATCACCGGAATTTGTGACCGGGTTTATGTGCTTGACCAGGGGTGTGTGATTGCCTCCGGAACACCTGCGGAAATTTCAGCCGATCCTGCAGTAAAAGTGGCGTATTTGGGTACAACTGCCGAAGCTACCTGAAAAATAAAATTGTTTTGTGGGAGAAGTATGTTAAGTAAATAGAATTATTAGAAACTAATGAATTCCTTCAAATACTCAAATTATTTATCTGTGGCAGTCAGTAATCTCCTTGTTTTTTAAAGTTATTACATTGCTGATGAAGCGCTAAAAAGACCAAGACGAGTCATTGCTTACAAAGTGAGAAATCTATTTAAATTTACTGCATTAATATCAATAATATTTCTCCCTATTGTCGAAATGACAATATAAGGATTTCAAAGTTTATAAGAAGGCATCATTTCTATACAAAAAATCAAAATGACAGCGACACGATACAAAAAAATCGAACGGGGCAAGCCCATCAGCATTATGGTCAACGGTGAAGCGATCGAAGCTTTTCACGGCGAAAGCATTGCTGCCGCAATGCTGGCTTCAGGAAGAAGAGCTTTTCGTCATACGGTCAAAGGAAAACAAGCCCGTGGTTTCTTTTGTGGAATGGGTATGTGTTTTGACTGCATTGCCACGGTTGACGGAGTTCCACATGTGCGGACATGTATGACTGAGGTTTCTCCTGATTGTGTTGTGGAACTGGAATAAAATTCTTTAGTGTTATGGGATTCGACGGCACACGATTCTGTTAACCAAAGAGTTGATTAGATTCCAAAGTATAATTAGCTAAGCTTATGAATTTCTTGAAAATTTAATTTTATTAAACATATAAATATTAAAGATGTTTGAAAAACCTGAACAAACGGATATAGCCATTATCGGGGCGGGGCCTGCCGGAGTTGCTGCTGCTGTTACAGCGGCACATGCAGGTGCGCAGGTTACGCTTCTGGATGAATCTCCTCGTGCAGGTGGTCAGTATTATAAACAACCGGCCTTGGACGCAAAAGACAAACAGTTCCCCCCGACGGTTGCTGAAAATATTCGCAAGGGTCGGGAATTGTTGAGCGATTTGCAACATTCAAATATCAATTTTCAGCACAGTACTTTGGTTTGGAATGTACTGCCGGAAGAGCGAATTCTCAATTTGTATGGTCCACAAGGCGCACAAAACTTACAGGCAAAGCGCATCATAATTGCCGCAGGTGCCTACGAACGTGTAACTCCTTTTACAGGCTGGACAAAACCCGGAGTGACTACAGTTGGCGGTGCGCAGCTTTTATTGAAGTCGCAGGGATTGAAAATCGGACAACGTTTGCTTTTAGCCGGAACCGGACCTTTGCTTCAACTTGCGGCGGTGCAGTTTATGGAAGCAGGAATGGAAGTTGCGGCAATTCTGGAATTGCAGTCACGCAGGGAATTTTTGTTAAAAGCTCCTAAATTATGGGGACATTGGGACAAACTCGGGCAAGGAATGGCGAATCAGAAACGTTTGCTCGAAGCAGGGATTCCGTTTAAATTCGGCTACACCGTCGCAGAAGCTACAGGTGATGAAGAGGTGAACGGAGCGGTGATTATGAAAGTAAATGGGAAGGGAATTCCGGTTTTGGGAAGTGAAGAAACAATTGAAGTTGATACTATTTGTTTGAATTACGGTTTTGCACCGGCGGTTGAATTAGCTCGTGTAGCAGGGTGCACAATGGTTTTTGATAAATATTTTGGTAGTTTTGCAATTGAAACAAATGAGAACCTGGAAACCAGTGTCAATGCTTTTTTCGTAGCTGGAGAAACTCGGGGTATCGGCGGAGTGGAAGTTGCGTTGCTCGAAGGAAAATTGGCGGGAGCTATCGCCGGTAGTCAATTGGGATTCACTCCGAAAGTTGATGAAAGCAATTTACGAAAAGAACAACAACAGGCAAGGAAAGCGGTCGCTGCACTTGGTACTATGTTTCCGCTCAAATCCGGATTATGTAAATTGGTAAAGGACGAAGTTCCTGTTTGCCGTTGTGAAGAAGTGACTGCTGGAGAAGTACGCAGAGCAATTGAAATGGGAGTAACTCAACTAAATCAATTAAAACCCTGGACCCGTGTCGGAATGGGACGTTGTCAAGGCAGGATTTGCGGAGGAATTCTGAATCAAATGTTGGCAGATGAAACTGGTGTGTCAATAAGTGAAATCCAGCCTTTCACGTCGAGAGCACCTATCAAGCCTGTGCCGATGGAATCAGTCGGTGGAGGGGATGATTCCGGCGAATTCACCTGGGAAGATCATGTAGGTTACGGAGCAGCGAGGACATGATAATGAAGAAACTTAAAGCAGATGTTATCATTATCGGTGGAGGAATTGTCGGCTGCACTACTGCATACAATTTGTCGCAACGCGGTGCTGATGTTTTACTGATAGAAAAAAATGGTATCGGTAGTGGTGCTACGGGGCGGTCCGGTGGAGGAATTCGTCAATCGGCCAGGGTTTCCAACGAAATTCCTTTGGCCATGGAAAGCGTGGCGTTATTTCCGGGATTGTCAGCTGAACTTGGGATTGACATTGAATACACTCAGTCCGGTAATTTCAGGCTGGTCGAAATGCCCGACCATCTGCGTCCAATGCAAGTTGATGTCGCCCGGCAGCAATCGCACGGCTTGGATGTGCGTTGGCTTGGTGTAACGGATGTCCTGGAACTTGCTCCGGGACTGCGCTGGCAAAATATCATGGGGGCAAGCTATTGTCCTGATGATGGACATTGTGATCCATTCCGCATGGTTTCAGGCTTTTTTCGTAAAGCAAAAGAATTCGGCACAAAGGTTTTACTAAACAGCGAGGTACAAAGCATTGAGCAAACGGATGACGGAAAAGCCGTTGTCAAAACCAGCACACATTCCGTTCAAGCAGAAAAAGTGATTATTGCGGCAGGCTTTGGTTCGCAGGAATTATGTCAAAAAATAGGTTTGGATTTGCCTCTGCAAAATGTGCGTTACGAATCCATGGTTACAGAACCGCTGCCTCCGATTTTATCACAAATGTTCGGGGTGGCCAGCAGTGATTTGTTTTTCCGGCAGACGCAGAACGGTGGAATTCATTTTGGGGGGGGGCTGCTCGAGGAAGAAGATGAGGAAGACACCAAGACTACCCGAGATAATTTAAACATGGCTGTGGCGCATATTTCCCGACTAGTCAAGGACTTGGGAAAAACCAACTTGCTGCGGACATGGGGAGGACTTGATCCGAGTACTCCTGATGGTATGCCGATCCTCGATTATCTCAATGAAAACGTCTTGCTGGCCACAGGTTTTTGCGGACACGGCTTGGCGCTGGGACCCATTGTCGGAAGATATTTAGCGGAATGGATATCCAGTGGCCAACTTCCGGAAGCACTGGAACCATTCAAGCGGAACCGTTTTGACGGTTGGCTCCAAACTAAATGGACCCCCTCTGGTGCATTTGCGGCAGTTTTAGCAACCGAAGACACTCAGACTTCCGGAAGAGGAACTGTTGGATCCGGGATCCCGTTTATGACACCGCCGGAATATGATGATTCGGAAGATGAAGGTTTGCATAAATTATTGTCGGTGAATCCGGAAATGTGTACCGGCTGCCGGATGTGCGAAAGTGCGTGTTCCATTGAACACGAAAAAATGGTTCGCCAAACTGGTTTACGGATTCAGGTGGCTTATCCGAGTGATGACTTTTTTCTGCCGATTATGTGCATTCATTGCGAAGAAATGCACTGCATGGAGGCTTGCGTATACGATGCTTTGGAAATCAACGATTATGGAATTGTTTCAGTTGTTGATGAAAATTGTACTGCTTGCATGCTCTGTATTCCGGCCTGTCCCACTGGAGGAATAACGTATGTAGACAGCAAAGAAACAGTTGTCAAATGCAATCTATGTGGTGGGAATCCGGCTTGTGCCAAATATTGTCCCACACAAGCAATTACCTTCCGTCCGATTGATGATGAAATCCGTGAAAAAATGGAGACTGTGATGAGCAAACATCTTGATTCACGAATAGAAAAGTAACAGGGAAAATTATGTACTACGGATACACCGGAACCATCTTGCGGGTTAATTTGACGCATGGNNAANTTNCAANAGAANCNCTCGATCTCAAAATGGCAGAAGAATTTGTCGGTGGACGCGGCTTAGCTTCCAGATTGCTCTGCGCAGAGATTGATCCTGAGATTGAAGCTATGAGTCCGGAAAATCCGCTGATCTTCGGAACAGGACCTTTGACTGGAACGGGAGCACCGGCGACTGCGCGTTATGTCGTAGTTTGTAAAGCACCGTTGACTGGAACCATCGCTTGCTCCAATTCCGGAGGCTTTTTTGGACCAGAAATAAAATTTGCCGGTTATGACGCACTGATTATTGAAGGCGAGTCTCCTGAACCAGTTTATCTGTGGATCCAGGATGATCGAGTTGAAATACGTTCTGCTTCATTATTATGGGGAAAAACTCCCGTTGAGACAGAAAGCACTCTACAGAAGCTGACTCATCCGGCTTCGAAAATCGCCTGCATCGGTCCCGGTGGAGAAAAGCTGTCTTTGATGGCCGGAATCGTCAATGACAATTATCGTCTCGCAGCGCGAAGTGGAGTTGGTGCTTTGATGGGTAAAAAGAAGCTGAAAGCAATTGCTATACGCGGAACCGGAGGAGTGAATCTCGCTGACCCCGAACAGTTTTGGAAAGCATCAATGGACATGCATGCTAAAATTACTGGAGATCCTGTTTCATTTGGAAGTTTTCGGGCTTACGGTACTGCCAGCCTTGTTAATTTGATCAACGAAATGGGGGCTTATCCAACCCGTAATTTTCAATCAGACACATTTGAAGATGCGGTAAAAACGGGAGGAGAAGCGATTACAGAAGATATTTTAGAACGTAACCGTGCCTGTTTCGCCTGCCCGATTTCCTGCACCCGGGTGACAGAAGTTAAAGAGGGACCGTACAAAGGCCGCGGTGAAGGGCCTGAATACGAATCTACCTGGTCTTTAGGCGCTCTCTGCGGGGTTTCGAATCTAGAGGCCGTGGCAAAAGCAAATTATCTTTGCGGAGATTACGGCATCGACACTATTTCCACCGGAGCGACTATTGCTTGTGCNATGGAGCTTTTTGAAACCGGTGCTTTGTCAGAAAAAGAAATTGGTTTCCCTCTGCGTTTTGGCGATGAGGCAGCAATGGTGCGAGCAGTTGAAATGACAGGCAAGCGCGAAGGGTTTGGTGATATTTTAGCGGACGGAAGTTATCGATTGGCTGAACGTTACGGACATCCTGAATTTTTCATGGGCGTAAAAAAACTGGAAATGTCCGCTTACAGCCCCAGAGTTTTTCANGGNATGGCGCTTCAATACGCCACCTCCAACCGTGGAGCGTGTCATGTGCGTGGCAATACTGTAGCTGCTGAACTGTATGGAATTCCACGTTATATGCCTCCGGAAGTTTTGGAGCAAAAAGAAGAAATGGTGCGGCGTCCATTCCAAAACTCNACTGCTTTTGTGGATTCCACCGGAATTTGTCTTTTTACAAAATTTGCAATAACGCACCGTGAAATTTGTGCCTTGCTGGCNCCGGCTACCGGTATTGATTTTAACTTCGACCGCTCGATTGTTCAGGGCGACCGCATCTGGAATTTAGAACGCATGTTTAACCTTCGCGCCGGATTCACCGCTNCGGATGACAAACTACCCGCCCGCGTGAGTGAACCTTCTCCTGACGGACCGCGTGCCGGCAGCCGCGCAATTCTGCAAAACCACATTCAAACCTACTATCAATTACGTGGTTGGGATGAAGAAGGCCGCCCCACTCGTTCAAAGTTGAAAGAGCTAAATTTAGAAGACTTCTGGAACGTCTGCAGCGAACATGATTAATGTTACTGTAAAACTCAGCGCCGATTTGCGNCGTTATCGTCCAGCTCTAAGAATTGATGAATCCCTGCCACTTTCAGTCCCGGAAGAGACGACTTTGCTGGAACTCCTCTCAGAAATACTACAAATTCCAGCCCATGCGATCGCCATTCCAATTGTCAACGGAGTTAAGTGTAAACTCAATCAAAAACTGGTAGAAGGTGACCGGGTAGCCTTCTGGCCGCCGATGGCGGGGGGNTAGTTTTATGTCTAATTTCTTTTCTTTGCAAGATTGATCAGAAGTAGAAACATAAAATTGTTTGTCTACAGCTATTATACAGCTGGCAAACTAAGACATTATAAACTCGATTTGTTAAGCTGAGTGTTTTAAACTTACGAGCAGAATTTAATAGTGATTCATCTGCAAATGAAGGCAGGCTGGAGTCAGCAAAAAAATTAGTAGTGTTTTTTCAGTAATTCATTTTATTCTTTACTGAAAAAAAACTCTAAAATTAGTTAATTTTCACTGAAAGAATATAAGTGTACGAGACATCAGATATTAGAAAAGGGCTGCGCTTTGAGATGGATGGAGATCCATTTGTTGTAGTGGATTTTCAGTTTGTTAAACCGGGAAAAGGAACAGCGTTTACACGGACTAAAATCCGTAACATGATAAGCGGCGCAGTACTTGACCGTACATACAAGTCAGGTGAAAAACTCAAACCTGCTGATACAGAAGACCGGCAAATGCAGTTTTTGTATAATGACGGTGAATTCCATTTTATGGATAATAACAACTATGAACAGGTGAGTCTGGAAAGCAGTGCTGTCGGTGACGCGGTGAATTATCTGACTGAAAATATGCTGATTGAAGTTGGTTTTTTCAAGGGCCGTTCAATCGGATTAAGCCTGCCGAATTTTGTTGTTCTGGAAGTTACAGAAACTGCTCCCGGCGAAAAAGGGAACACAGTCACTGGAGCTTCTAAACCGGCCGTAGTGTCAACTGGTTACAGTGTCAATGTGCCTTTATTCGTCAATGAAGGAGATCAACTTCGGATTGATACACGAACCGGTGAATATGTGGAGCGAGTCAAGGGCTAGTAGATCGTCCAGTTTGTCCTGTGAGGATGTGGCGTTCCCGGAGCGTAGTTATTCCGCCTATTCGAAAGAAAGTTGAAGTGAAATTTACGGTCTGTTATCTGTTTCTGCTCAGTTCACTTCCATAAAAAGTTCATTATAATCCTCCTTTTTACCAGCCTTAATCAAAGTTGGAAATTTCATTAAACCTCATGTCCAACTCTTCACATACTTTCAGCAACTCACTTTTATCAGGACGCTGCCACGGACGCGTCCTCGAAGTTGTTTGCGGGAATGAGAAGTCGGAAGAGCCAACTTCCGAAAATCATAAAAACATTATTGTTTTAGTTAAAGACCAGTTGTATGCACTGAATTATCAAGGTGATACAGAACTCTCTGCAGGCTCTTTAATTTCATTTGAGCTTGGCGAAAATAGTGAAGTTGTAAAGCTGAAAACGGAAGGCCCCGCCGTCAATTTTGAGGCAGAAGGCGATTTACTGCGCTGGAGACGTCCGGCAATTAATCCTTCTAGAATGAAACTTCTTCGGATTCGTCAGCAAATAATACATGGGATCAGGGAGTGGTTTGAGCTGCAGGAATTTATTGAAACTGAAACTCCTTTACTGGTTTCCGCGCCCAGTCCTGAGTCACAATTTTCACCCATAAAAACTGATTCCGGATTTCTGATTACCTCTCCTGAGTTTCAGATGAAACGTTTGCTGGCAGGTGGTTTTGAAAAAA
>JGI26380J51729_10001391_pt1 | contig 11173 bp, 17 predicted proteins | sample SaaInlV_165m_DNA_FD_51729 | JGI IMG/M metagenome (IMG submission 51729) | reverse complement strand
TTACAAGATCTCCTACTGCGGCTAATTGAGCTATAGTAGTATCAGTTAAAATAGTGTTACTGACAGTATTTGCAGCTGCTCCTACACCACAAACAAGGAGTGCACCTGTTACTCCTGTAAAACCAGTGTGTCCAGTAGGACCGGTATATCCCGTGTAACCTGTAGAACCTGTAAAACCAGTATAAGCTGTGTGACCAATAATACCAGTAGGACCTGTTACACCTGTAAACCCTGTATATCCAGTGAAACCGGTAGGCCCAATAGGACCTGTAAATCCCGTATAACCGGTAGGTCCTGTATACCCAGTAGAACCTATATCAGCAATTTTCCCCCAATATGCTCCATTTTGAGGAATATTTCCCTGATTGCCTGATTGTAGTGAAATATAAGAAGCTGAATCAGTATTATAAAATACTACATCTCCAGATGAATAAATAATATTTGTGTCCCAAGCTCCTTTAAAATCAAAAGTTTCTACTGGTCCGGTGTAACCATTATATCCTGTATAACATGTATATCCAACAGGACCTGTAACTCCTGTGTATCCAGTAACACCTGTTGAACCTACATCAGCAATTTTACCCCAATTTACTTCTAAAGACGGGTTAGAACCAATATTATTGTTTGTTAATGAAATATATGTTCCTGAATCATAATATATAACCTCTCCTAAGGCATATAAAGTTGTTACATTCCAAGCTCCTTTAAAATTAAATGTTTCTAAAGGTCCAGTGGGTCCTGTATACCCAGTATTTCCTAAAGGACCAACCGCTCCTGTAGCTCCTATTGGACCAGTTGCACCTGTATTTGTAGCATATCCATTTGCCCCAGTTGGTCCTGTACCTCCACCACTATAATTATTTTTCTACGACCCATGTATTATTTCTGTAAATTAATAAAGATTCATCTTGTAAATCAGTTAAATTTATAGGTATATTCTTTATTTCGCTTGCATTAAACATTGCTTTACCAGCTACTCAAGCAGCTGGTAATTGATTTAAAAGAGATGCTGATACTCTAAATGAGATTTATTAGTTATATAAATATTATATTATTTTTATTAATTAGAGTAAAGTTAATTACCAAAACCTGAAAGAACTTTTTTATCATAAGAATTTTTTCCATGTACCATTGCTTGTAAAATACGAGAATTAGTATTATCTCTAGCAGTAAAATAATAAGTAACTTGAGAATTATTACATGGATAATATTCTACAGGTTTACATTGATTATTATTATTATGTTTTTCTTCTGTGTAAAAACGATTTAAGTTACAAGACATATTGTTTATTGTATGTTATAAAATATATAAAAATAAATATACTCTAAATAAAAAATTAATTTTAACAATTACTTTAAGTCTTACAACTAAAAATGTCAACAAATCAAATTATGGATCATGTTAATAATTTTTTGAAGAATATGTTAAGTGAAAGTCAATTTACTGAGATATCAAATGAATGGTACACGAAGAATAATAGAGCAGTGATAAATAAAATTTTAAAGAATAAAGAACCTAAAGATTCCAGTAAACCTAAGAAAACAAAAAGTGCATATATGTTTTATTGTGCAGATAAAAGAGAGGAAATTAAAAAGAAATTAGGTAGTGATGCTAAACCAAAAGATATTTTATCTGAGCTTGGTAAATCTTGGCAAGAATTACAGAATTCATTTGAAAATGATGAAAGTGTACTCTCTAAATACAAAGAACTATCTGAAAAGGATAAAGAAAGATACAACATAGAAATGGAAAAATATAATGGTACTAATAATAAAAAATCTTCAGAGCATAAAAAACCCAAATCATCTTATATTTATTTTTGTAGTGAGTACCGCGCATCCCTTAAATCCAAAGATTTAAAACCACAAGAAGTTACAAAAGAGTTAGGTGTAATGTGGGGAAAACTAAAATCTGAAAATAACGATGGGTATCAAAAATTTGTTCAGATGGCTATCGAAGATAAAGAAAGGTATAACAAAGCAGTGAATGAGAACAAATCAGAATCAGAATCTGAATGCGAATCTGATAACTTACCACCAACTAAAAAATCGAATATGTATACTAATTATTCAAAGACCAACCGAATTAAACTTAAAGCAGATTACCCTGGTAAAAAAGGTACATATATTACTAAATTGCTTGCAAAGAATTGGAATTCTCTTAGTGAAGAAGAAAAATTATCTTGGGATAATTAATCTAATAGTAATAATTCATTATTAATAAATAATGAATTTGGATGAACTTTCACAAACATTAAAAAATTCACAAGAGAGAATGAATTCAGCCGATATTAATCTTAAAAATATTGAAAGAGAAATAAAATATAGATATCTATGCTCCCTATATAGTTCAGCCTATTTATCAGGTTCGATTTGGTATTTGGGTAATAGTATCAAAGAATATAAAGATAATAGACATTTTAAAACTGCATTTAAAAGAGATTATAAATTAGAGTATGTATATTATATATTAGATAATAATTTATTTCCTAATGTATAATGAACTTTTATTATAATCTATTATACATTTGAAAGAATTTAGAATTTTATTCCCCAATATACCAGAAATTTTAGGAATTTTTTTATCTTCAACAACTTGTTTAACATTAGTTAAATCCAATATATCTAATTTAATATTATTTTTTTTAACACCAGCAAGTTCAAGTAAATTATTAACACTGTTGTTAATTTTAATAGTATTGGTAACACTAACAGCTTCTGAAGAATCATTAACAATCATTTTAAATTTTTGTTGATCCATAGTATCTATACAAGTTGAGTTTGATCCTGTATCTAGTAAAAAGAATCCTTTTACACCATTTATTTTAATTTGGCATATATAGAATCCTTGTCTGGTTAAAAACAAAGGTAATTTATTATATTTTTTTTCTGATTTATCTATATTATTTTTTTTAATAGGACTTGTAGATCTTTTAACTGGAGATCTCATTCTTGCTATAAAAGAATTGATGTTAGAATACTCTTTAGATGATAATTTTGACATTTTATATATTAAATATATGTTTAAGTATTCAAATTAAATATTTTTTTAAGATATAAATAAATGTTAAAAACTAATGTTTATAATTTATATGAAGACCAGGTATTAGATTGGGAAAATAACGATATCAATAATATATTTGTAGGCGTAGGTAAATGGGTTAATCCTTTTGAAAAAGAAGAAAATTCCATATTAAAGTATATAAACTATCTTTATGAAACTGATTTAATTAAGGATATAAATGAATTATATGGTAAAAACTTAGGAACAATATCTAATATAAATAGTGATTTATTAGATAGGCCATTAAATAATGCTCAAGCTCTAGCAGATATACTAAATAAATGTTTATATAGTTTTGTAAGTCCATTAATATTTAATGGTGTCAATAATCAAGATTTAATTGATAAAGTATTTTTTAATAAGAAACCTAGTAAAACTTTACTATCTAGAGTATTTATTATAATGTTACCCAAATATTTATTAGATCAAGCTTTCGATGATGCCAGTAATTTACCTTTTCTTTACAATCATGTAGCTGGCGATGATAGATATTCTCCACGTAGAGGTGTTTGTGTTCAAAATAATACTAAAAAATTTTTTGATAAAGGTAATTGGACTTTAACAAAAAATAAATCAAATTGTACAATACAAATGGACACTGTTATTATGAAAGAAGGATTGAGAAATTTAGTTCCTTTTATAACTAGTATGGCAGAAAAATGCTTTCCGTATAGTTTTCACCGAACAGATGGTAATTTCGGATTATTTGTAGCTAATAAATATAATAAAGGTCAGGATCAAGTTATAAATCCACATACTGATAATCAAGATTGGTATCCAGAACCTGCTATTTTCGCTTCAGTAACTTTCTTTCCAGAAGGTCCTCCTAAGAAACCACAAAATACTTTTCGCTTCCAAGTTAGGGATCCAGAAAATAATCAATGGGTCGATATGTATTTACCACATGGTAGTATTACTTTAATGTGCGCTAATTTAGAACATAGGGTTTCTAAGCCTTTAGGAAATATTAATGAAAATACTACTAGAATTAATTTAACTTTTAGAAATTTATTAAATCCTTATACTGATCCTATTGGATATTTAATTGGTATATCAAATCATTATAGATATTACGGTATTCCGTCTAAGGCTATAATACCTAAAAATGTTTATAAAGAACAAACCGAAAATATTGATGAAATACTAAATAAGTATCGACAATTAAATCCATCTTTAGAAATAGACATTTCTCAAGACAATGATGAAAGAAAAAAGCGAAAACAACAACTGCGTGAAAAAATTAAACAAGTATATACCGATAATAATTTAACATTAAATGTAAACATTAACAAAGCTAATATAGTTTTAGAATTACTAGAAGAAGGTTATGATTATCTTAAAAAAATATATTGAATAAAATATTATTTAAAAATTTAAGACTTATTTTAAAAATGTCATATTTAGGTACTTACCAATATTATTTATAACGGGTTGCCTCTATACAAAGAAGATTCAAGGAATATAATTAATGGTGTTGATTTTACTGAGACTGAAAAAGAGATATGTTTTACAATAGAAATGCCTGGTATTGACAAAGAAGAAATTCAGATAACAGATAATATACTTTTGATATATGGTAAAAGGATTAGTTCTAATTTAAATAAATATATGTCAAAAACATATGATTTACCCAGGAATATAGATATTAAAAAACATAAAGTAACTTTAGAAAACGGTATTTTGAATATTGCCTTTGAAAAGATTGGAACTAAAACTATTTTCTTGTATATTGATTAAAGTTTGTTGAGCAGTTTTTAAGTTAAAAAACTTAAAAACTTATTTGTTATGTGTAAAAAAATTAATTGTGGCAAAAATAAAAAATAAAAAAGCAAAACCTATAATACTAGAACTTATCATCATACGTAGTTGAAACTGATCAGTTTTTTCATCTTTAGGCTTAATATTAAATTTTATTAGTCCTATGACCATCAAAATAAATGTTATAATAAATGGTCCCCATTTCATACCTACATCATATAAGTGCTCATTTTTATTTCTGATTTCTGTAATTTGAGAATCGGATTTCCCAATAATCTTCCCTGTTATATCAGTAGATGCTAAATATAAAGATTTATTAATCTTATTCGAAAATTTTATCCAAAAAAATAAACCAACAGCTGCTCCTGCAAATATTAATATAAATAATACGTTTACTATAAAGATATTATTCATTTACTAATGAAAATATTCTAGAAGTTTATTTTGATTATAATTGCGAAAACGGCTCTCAACCCAGATCTCTACGAAATATATACTTTTAATCTAAGGAACCGGAATAAATCCAGGCACAACTTTATTATCGTAAAGTACCCATTGTCGAATTATAAATCGTGGAATTGATTCAGGTTGTCTAACTCTATAGATATTTGAGAGACGGGAAGATTTATGTCTCTTGTAGTTCTTGATTAGCTGCCTGAGACGTTTATTGCTGCAATCCTTATGTCTGGTATTAATATGCATACTGGGTAAGTAGCTATCCTTCGAATTCTTAATGAATGATGAACCCATTTATCTGCGACATCGAATTCTCCTTAAGTTATTTAATTAAAATATTCTAGAAGTTTATTCTGATTATAATCATCTAATTTCGAAATAAATAGAATAATATTATTATCTGAAGACAACCATTTATCGAAAAAGTGTTCTCTATCATTAGGCCAAATACTAGAAATTATATCTTCTGATAATGAATTTTGAATTGAATTAAATAAATTATAATATTTTTTTACGTCATCTAAATTCATTTTATAATAAATAATTTATATTTTAAACTAATTAATATGGTAATTTTTATAATATGTTTTTAGGATCATCACTAAGATTTCCTACTCTTAAATTCCAAACTTTATCGATATCAGTAACTGTATTAGTACCACCACTAACTGGAGGCCTAGGTATACTATTTTTGTTAGGATCCCAAGAAGGACTGACAAAATATATCCTGTGGCTAAAAGTAGAATCATATACGGGAGGAGAATCTGTCGGACCAGAAGTCCTATACACTTTGATACTTTCAACAGTTACACCAGTAGCTAAAGAAACTGTAACTTTCGCTGCGTTCCTTCTACCGAAGAGTTAAATACATTAACTGGTGACATTATCGTTAAAATTTCATTACAGCAAATGGATCCTAATAATATCGCAGCGGATGGTTACCCTACAGGAGGAATTGCGGATGGACCAGTTTCTGGTTCAAATATTCTGTAAATCTTTTTTTTAAAATATTTTATTAAGTTATTAAAATAAACGATATGGTAAATAATTATACACACACAAGTTTAATTGGATTACTCGTAGCTGGTGTAGACTACGTTAAAAGACAAGAAAAGAAAGAAACTTATGGGGATTCGGGCAATATTAACAAAGAAGATGGTCTTATATTAGGAATGTCTGTAGGTTTATATGCAGTTGTAGTAGTAGTTGCTTTGGCAATCTGGGTTACTACCATTATTCTACTTATCACTAATTGGAAAAATCTTCCAACTTGGGCCCAAGTTGTAGGAGTCTTAGGACTTTTACCTATAATACCTATGGGTACTTTTGTAACTTTAATAGTAGTTTTAGTTGCTAAAAATTCTAAATAGACTAGCCTTCAACACTCCCCTAATATGCCTAATATTGCTCAAGCATATAACTAAATAGTTTACAGTTAAATTACATTATGTATTAAAAATTATATACATAATATGAAAAACAATTATTTTGGATTTAAAAAGTTAAATAATGTCTAATAGATTAATAGTAACTTTTACTTTATTAATTTTAGTATTTGGATTGTTTGATGAAAATGGTAATCAACATGAATGTTTTAAAAAAATTCAATCTAGATTATAAAAACAAATGGAAATATTGTAATAAATTAAGCCTATACCAATGTTAGCTGGTTCTAATCNACGTAAAGAAATTGATTACATGTTTATGGATTCTAGAAACGGCATTTATAATATTTCTGTTGACAATAAAACTGTAGATAATATAGATATGCAAAATCAAGGGCTTACTCAAAATTATTTAAATACAGTTTGGGATATTTCTATTACAGGTAGTTCCGCTACGTTAGTCTTATAAAAAGTTATTCATAAATAACTATTTTACAGACCTTTAACCCCTGTGTAGCTCCAATGGAACGATGTATAACTAAAATAACTCATTAAAACGTTTAATGGCAATATTTCTAGCACCACAAACACCGCAGGTTTTAGAAGTAAATTCCTATGTACAAATGTCTAAAGTTCAAGAATCATACCCGTTAGTTTACCAGCCTGATCAGGAAAACGCTCCTCCACCAGTGTATAAATCTGCTCTCCAAGTAGTTGGCGATCCTCAGCTGGTGGCTCGACCGTAGGCAATGATTTTTGTAATTCTTGTTCAAAATTCTCAAACGAGATTAACTCTGTATTCTTCTTTTTCTTTTTTTCCATTAAAGATATAATTATCCTAATTATATCTTTAATTTTTTATTAAAATTATACCTGTATATCTTTTACCAAATCGCTAAATTTTACATATTCTATTCCCCAAGACTTAGCAAGATTTAAAATGCCCCTGGTTTTGTCGGTAACATTTTTACCAAAATATTTTGTTTTACCATATTCTAATTCATATTCTTGATAGGCAACACAGACAATTTTTAAAGGTTTACCATAAAGTTCTGGTATACTTTGATATTTAATCCAAGTTCCCAACACTTTTTCACCCGCTGGAACAGCTACAGTCCAACTAGAAGTTTTCACTTAAAAGAGGAAATCGAGACGCTTAAAGAAAAGGTAAAAACAATCGAGTTAGAAACTGAGAACCGTATCTTACGTGAGCATTCGAAAGAGAATCAGTCAACTATTAACGAAATAGCAAAGCAGCCTCGTGTGCAGACGAATAATAATAACAAAATAATGATAGCCACGCCAATGGATATGTCTTATAGTGCGATAAATCAAGCTATTCAGAGTAATTTTTCTGACGAGTACTTGATACAGGGTCAGAAAGGAGCGGTGCGTTTTGCTTACGATAATATACTTAAGGATGAACAAGGTAAATTGAAATATATATGTACAGACGCCGCAAGACAAATATTTCAATATAAAAACGAGGAGGGAAAGGTACAGAAAGATGTGCGAGCTACTAAACTGGCGAAAGCGTTACTGGATGGGGAAATTAAGCAAGCATCTCATAAGATAGCTTGTGAAAAGATGGCTGGCGGTGGTGATATGGAGTTTCAAGCTTTTACGAATAATTATTATGAGATAAAAGATATGGAAGAAGATAATAGTGAGTTTAGTAAAGAACTTACGTCTTTGACAGCTTAAATTTGTTTGTAAAAATACAAACAAATTTATTCAATCATATTTTAGTTGTCTAATTCAATATACCATTCATTATTATCAAAATAAATAGTAGTTAAATTAAAAACAGGTATATAAGTACAAAACTCTTGAAGTAAATTAAATTGGTTAACAGTGGTATTATAACGAATCATCTTTAACTTATTGACGTTTTGCTGTACCAGTTGTCTTGATTCTCTCGAGAGGCTCGAAACTGTCAAGTGATCTACCATATTGTTGTTATATATGACGCTTAGAACGTCTGTTGGCAGTGTTGATAGCTTCATTTTTATTTTATAAAAATGAAGTTGTACTAAAAAATTAAATTTATTCTAAATTATTTCAATTAATTCCTGTTCAGAATGGGAAGACAAAGCTTTTAAAATTATTTTTAATTGTAACCATGAAATATCTTCAAGTTGATCCATGATTGGAGTAAGTTTAGAATTCTCAGGTAAGTTATTTTTGGCTTTATTTACAGCTTTAATATTATCTACGGTGATTATAATGGGGGTATCCTTTATTTCTGAAGGATATGTACCATAATACTCGGAAATGTGGTTTTCAACTGTCATAGATTTGATATTTCTTATTGTAGCGATTTCTTTTACTTTACTACCATTTTTGTATAAATTAATGGTTTCTTGTATGGTAGTTGAAATTTTAGGTTTGCATTTTTCTGTAGTATTTTTCTTTGGTTTAGATTGGATACATCCTGGTTTTACTAAACTTAATAGTTCAGAACCGTAGTTAACTGCAAATTCTTCTGATACACCATCTACCATTATTAGCTCCATGAGGGTAGTTGGTTTTATTTGTTTAATATTATGTAATACTTTATCATTTAGAAAAGTTTTTTCAGAGATATTATATTTGTCAGCCATTAATTTTCTAACTCTATCATACACGTGTGTGCTTTTCATGATACTATTATATAATAATTCTGGTATAAATACTTGGATATTTTGTACATGATTTTTAGTTGTTACTTGGTATAGTATACCAAATTTAGTATTATCTTTTTTGATAAATTTCTTTTTACATAGCTCATTTATAATAATTTTTAAGTAATCTTTGAGACCAATACTTTTACATAATTGTAGTGTCTTTGTCATTCCTAATGCATAAGGTTCTAGTGAAAGAATGTCTATAACTTTGTTTGCATCTGTAGTAATATCGAAGAGTATTCCTATTTGTACGCAATTACAGTTATCACAAATAGCACATTTATCTTCCTCGATATTTTCTGTTGGAAGACTTCCAGTTTTGAGGTACTCATCGATCATAACTTGTCTGCAAATAGTATTATCTTGTAAAAAATTTTTGAAAATATCAAGATACCTATATTTGTTTTCTAGTTGAGATTCGTTACCTTTCTTTATAAGAAATACAGCTTTGTTAAAATCTTTATCATCATAGTACAAACTAGATTTACAGGGCATTCCATCTCTACCAGCTCTTCCAATTTCTTGGTAAAATGTTTCTAGGTCTGTTGGAATTCCGTAATTAATAACATGTCTAATGTCTGATTTATTTATACCCATTCCAAATGCTATTGTAGCGATTACAAGGTTTATCTTACCTTCTAGAAATTCATTATGAACGTGTGTTCTGTCTTTGTCTGACATTCCTGCGTGGTAATACAAACAATCTATACCGTTACTTTGAAATTGAATAGCTAATGATTCTGTTTCTTTTCTGGATTGAGCATAAATAATTGTTGGTTCATCTTTATTAACAACATCTATGTTCCATGAAGCTTTGTCAAAAATATTTATTGCTAAATTTGGTCTTTTAGAACCAGTTGAATACTCGTTAATTGTTTCTATTTCAAGTATTTCATATATATCTTCTAGAACATCTGGTGTAGCTGTTGCTGTAACAGTTAGTAATGGTATATTATGGAAATTGCTTAGTTGGTTACATATTTTTTTATATGATGGTCTGAAATCATGTGACCAGTTTGAAATACAGTGAGCTTCGTCACATGCAATCAATCCAATTTTTTCTTTTATTTTAAGTAATTTAATTCCATGGACACTAAACCATTCAGGGGTACAATATATGAAAGTGAGTTCTTCTTCATCCCTGCATACTTTACAGATAGTACAAGAGCAACGTTTTAAATTGGTACAAAAATTTTTCTCGGACAAGTTCAAGCACTTGATGTTTTTACTTTGAAGAGCTTGACATTGGTCATTAATTAAAGATATTAAAGGAGAAACGATAACAGTAATCTTATTAGTATAGGTTGCTGGGAATTGATATAATAAAGATTTTCCCATGCCTGTAGGCATTATTACTGAGACGTTATCTTTATTTAGAATATCTTCTATAATTTCTTTTTGATAAGATCGGAATTGATTGTGTCCGTAAACTAATTTTAAATGTTTTTCCATTTTATTTAAAAAACTTACAGATTTAGCAAATATCAATTTTAAATTTATTTTAACAAAGATTTGTTAAAATAAATGAATATTATTAATATTATAATAGTTATAGTATATTTGTTATTAGGATTTTTAATAGCATATAAGATAAATTATATACCATCTAAAAAGGGTGATTTACAAGAATTTGTTTTAATTAGATCTAAGAATTGTTATCATATACATCATTGGATACTAATATTTTTTGCAGTAACAATAATGTTATTATCTCGTTATGTACCATTAATTGTATTTGTGATCATGATATCTTCATTACTAGGTGTATGTGTAGAAAGCTTATTATTCAAAGATTGGTATTTAGTAAAAAATAACTGTAATAAAGATGAATTACTAAAATTATT
>JGI26380J51729_10001371_pt1 | contig 11282 bp, 11 predicted proteins | sample SaaInlV_165m_DNA_FD_51729 | JGI IMG/M metagenome (IMG submission 51729) | reverse complement strand
CTACAAGCGCATATAGTATTAATATTACATTTTATGGAAAAAAACATTAATTTAATAGTTGAAGAAAATGAAAATAATCTAAGAGTTGATGTTTTAATCAATAAAAGAGAAGAGCAGATTAGCCGAACTAGAATTAAAAACTTAATCCTTAAAGAAAAACTAAAACTAAATGATAAAATCATTAAAAGTCCTTCAAAAAAAGTTTTAACTGGTGACAAATTGAGTCTTAATATCCCAGAACCTCAAGAAGCTTCGCTAAAACCCTACAACTTTAAACTAAATATAGTTCATGAAGATAATGATCTCTTAGTAATTAACAAACCAGCTGGGATTATTATGCATCCAGGAGCTGGAAACTATGACAAAACAATTGTTAATGCTTTAATGCATTACGATGAAAACTCACTATCAACTATTGGAGATGAACTTAGACCAGGGATTGTACATAGAATTGATAAGAATACTTCAGGTTTAGTTGTTATTGCAAAAAATAATGAAACGCATGAAAACTTATCAAAACAATTTAGCNACCATACAATTACAAGAGTTTATCAACTTTTAATTTGGGGCAAACTGAGACCTTCATCTGGTAGAATTGATACTTTTATAACCCGTAGTTCAAAAAATAGACAATTGATGGAAGTTAGTCGATCCAAAGGTAAGCATGCAATAACCAATTATAAGACTATAGAAATTTTTGAAAATGATAAAACACCGACACTTAGTTTGGTTGAATGTAAACTAGAAACTGGAAGAACTCATCAAATACGTGTTCATATGACTCACATGGGAAACAGTATTGTTGGTGACGATAAATATAAAAAAAAATATAAGAANCTAAAAAATATTGATATAGAATTAGAAAGCTCTATCTCTAAATTAAATAGACAGTTTTTACATGCTAAAACTCTAGGGTTTATTCACCCAAAAACTAATGAGGAAATTATTTATTCCTCAATTTTGCCACAAGAACTGAATAATTTATTAAAAATGCTTAGAAATACTANCGAATAAATCATTGAAAATTTAATATAGTTAATTAAATAAATACAACTATGAGTGCAACTTTTAAAAACAATGTGCCAGCTCTTTCAAATGAAGGAGGGCTGTCTGCATATTTAGAACAAATAAAAAAATTCCCAATGCTAGCTGCAGAGGAGGAATATATGTTGGCTAAAAATTGGAAAACTACAGGCAATATAAAATCAGCTGAAAAATTAGTAACAAGTCATTTAAGATTAGTAGCTAAAATTGCAATGGGCTACAAAGGATATGGACTTCCTGTAAATGAAATGATTTCAGAGGGTAATGTTGGACTTATGCAAGCAGTTAAAAAATTTGAACCTGAAAAAGGTTTTAGATTAGCAACATATGCTATGTGGTGGATCAAAGCTTCTATCCAAGAATACATATTAAGATCTTGGAGTTTAGTTAAAATAGGAACAACTACAGCTCAAAAAAAATTATTTTTTAATCTTAAAAAAATAAAAAATCAAATCGCACCTCAAACTGAAGGCGATTTAAGAGATGAGCATGTGAATGAGATAGCTAACAAACTAGCTGTTAGCAAAGATGAGGTAGTTTCAATGAATAGACGGCTTTCTGGAAAAGAATTTTCTTTAAATGCTCAAGTTGGTGAAGATGGAGATGAATGGCAAGATTGGTTAGTGGATAAAGAGTTAGATCATGATTTAAAATTTGCTCATCAAGAAGAAATGGAGCAAAGAAAAGGTTTGTTAAAAAACTCGATTAAAGTTTTAAATGATAGAGAAAAAGAAATTTTATACTCTAGAAGATTAAATGATAATCCTACAACTTTAGAAGATTTAAGTAAAAAATATAAAATTAGTAGAGAGAGAGTAAGACAAATTGAAAATAAAGCTTTTGAAAAATTACAAAAACAAATGTTACTGATGGCTAAATCTAAAAATTTATTACCTGCAAACTAAATATCAAAAGGATTTTCAACTAAAATAGTATCATCTCTTTCAGGGCTAGTTGATACACTAGAAACTTTTGCTCCTATAAAATCTTCTACTGCAAAAATATATTTTTTTGCATTATCAGGTAATGCATCCATATTTTTAATACCATTAGTTGATGTTTTCCATCCTGGAAAAGTTTTATAAATTGGTTTTATTTTTAATTGATCTTCAACAGCTGCAGGTAAATAATCTATTTTTTTTCCATCAAGATCGTACTCAACACACATTTTAATTTCATCCAACTCATCAAGAACGTCAAGTTTAGTAAGTGCAATACCATCAATACCTGAAATTTTTATAGTTTGCCTNACTAGCACACCATCAAACCAACCACATCTTCTTTTTCTACTTGTCACTGTTCCAAATTCTTTTCCTCGTGTACCTANCAATTCACCAATATCATCTGTTAATTCCGTTGGAAAAGGGCCTTCACCAACTCTAGTGGTATANGCTTTAGTAATTCCCAAAACATAATTAATNGAATTTGGACCACANCCTGTACCTGTCGCAGCACTTGATGCAACAGTGTTGGAAGATGTTACATAGGGGTATGTGCCATGATCAACGTCTAATAAAATTCCCTGAGCCCCTTCAAATAAAATTTTNTTTTTTTGTTTTTTAAACTCATCAATTTTAAGCCAAACTGGNTGCGAAAACTTTAATATTTGAGGAGCTATTTCTAATAAATCCGATTTTAATTGTTCTTTTTCAAAAATTTTTTTTCCTAAACCTTTTCTGATCGCATTATGATGGACTAAAACTGACTCTAGTCTTTGATCTAAATTTTTTTCTGANCTTAAATCCATGACTCTAATTGATCTTCTGCCAACTTTATCCTCATATGCTGGACCNATTCCTCTTCTTGTAGTTCCAATTTTACTTTTGCCAGCAGCATCTTCTCTTATTTCATCCATTTCTCTATGAAATGGTAAAATTAAATTTGCTGCTTCAGAGATAATAAAATTATCAACATTTACATTTACACCTTTTAATTTTATTTCTTCAATTTCTTCAAGTAAAGCCCAAGGGTCAACAACTACACCGTTCCCAATAATTGAAATTTTATTTTTTCTTACGATTCCTGAGGGTAATAATCTTAATTTATAAGTTACTCCATCAATTACCAAAGTATGACCCGCATTGTGTCCTCCTTGAAATCTGATTACTACATCCGCTTGTTCTGAAAGCCAATCAACAATCTTTCCTTTTCCTTCATCTCCCCATTGTGATCCAACAACAACTATGTTTTTCATTATTTAAATTTTCTCTCTATATTAATTGTGTGAAGATGATTAATTGGGCCATGACCTTTACCATATTTGGGGTTAGTTCTAATGCCAGAACTTACATAGTTAATGCCAAGCTCACAAGATTTCTTTATAGGTTTTCCACATGATAAAAATGTAGTTATTGCACTCGATAAAGTACATCCTGTTCCATGGGTATTTTTTGTTTTATATCTTTTATTGGTAAAAATTTTAATATCAGATTTTGAAACAAATATATCTTGGACTATTTTTGATTTTAAGTGACCCCCTTTAATTAATACATTGTTTGCACCAATTTCGATTAATTTATGTGCAGCAAAGATCATATCCTCTTTACTTCTGATGCTAGTGTTTGTTAATATTTCTGCTTCAGGGATATTTGGGGTAATTAATATTACTCTTTTTATCAATTTATCTCTTAACAACTTAATGGCTTTGTCATCAATTAACTTAGTGCCACCTTTTGCTACCATAACAGGATCTAGAACTATATTTTTAATATTGCTACCTTTTAAAGATCGAATTACTGACTCAATTACTTTATTTGAATGAAGCATTCCAATTTTAATTGCATTTGGTTTTATATCTTTGATAGTAAAAATAATTTGATTAAAAATTTCTTTTGGTGGAATTGGAAATATTGATTGTACACCAGTTGTGTTTTGAGCTGTTATAGCAGTAATAGCTGTCATAGCATATGACCCTAATGTTGTAACCGTTTTAATATCAGCCTGAATACCTGCTCCACCTGATGAATCTGATCCTGCAATAATAAGAACTTTGGAATTAGGTTTCACTTTATTTTTTTTAAAATTATATTCATACACTTAATTAAAAGTTTTTTATTCTCACTTTCACCCATCACTCTTATTTTAGTTTCTGTACCAGACTCCCGCACTAATATTCTTCCCTGACCATTCATTAATTTTTCTGCTAGTTTTATAGACTTTTTAACTTCTAAATCTTTAATGATAGATTTATCTTTAACTTCAATATTTTCTAAAACTTGAGGAATTTTTTTAAACTTGTTAAAAAAATAACTAGCCTTTCTTCCTTTTCTAATTGCAAATAAAGTCTCTAATGCAACTAACAATCCATCTCCAGTTGTTGCAAATTTTCCTAATATAATATGTCCAGATTGTTCACCCCCTAAATTAAAATTATTTTTTTGCATTTTTTCTTTAACATACCTATCTCCCACATTTGATCTTAAAAATTTTATATTTTCAGATCTAAAAAATTTCTCTAGACCGTAATTAGACATTAAAGTTCCAACAACTCCTCCTTTAAGCATTTTTTTATCTTTCCATCTTTTAGAAATTGCTGCAATTATTTGATCTCCATCAATTATATTTCCCAATTCATCACTCATAATGATTCTATCGGCATCACCATCTAATGAAATTCCTAAATGAGCCTTATGTTTTTTTACAGCAAGCCTTATTTTATTGGGATATGTTGATCCGCAATTATGATTAATATTCATCCCATTTGGATTAACTCCAATAGCCATTACTTTTGCTCCTAATGATCTTAGCAATTCTGGTCCTGCTTTGTAACCTGCACCATTTGCACAATCAATTACAATCCGTAATCCTCTTAAATTAAATTCTTTTGGAAAATTTTTTTTTACAATCTTTAAATATTGCTCTGTTCCACTTTCTAATCTTTTTACTCTACCTAGCTTGTTTGGACTTGATAAATTTTTTATAATTTTTCTATCAATTAATTTTTCTATTTTTTTTTCAATTTTATCAGACAATTTCATACCATCTGGACCAAATAACTTTAGACCATTATCATAATGTGGATTATGAGAGCTGTAATCATTATACCCATGTTGGCTTTCATTGCTTTTGTCAACATCGCCAAACCATTTGTAGGCAAAGGTCCAAGTGTGTAAACATGCATTCCAGCCGATGTAAGTCCTGAAACTAATGCTGGTTCTAAAGTGTAACCAGACAGTCGAGTATCTTTAGCAATAATTGCTATTTGTTTTCTTTTTTTTTGTGATTTGAAATATGTTCCCGATGCTAAACCAAATTTAAAAAACATATCACCATTAATATTTTTACTATTAATGGCTCCTCGTATTCCATCAGTTCCAAAATATTTTTTTGCCATTATTGATTTGTTAATTTTTTAAACACTTTCAGTCCTTGAATCAATTCATTAACATCATGAACTCTTAAAATTTGTACGCCTTGCATCATTAGATAAATTGACGATGCTACTGTTCCACCAATTCTATTTTTAGTATCATTTTTTCCTGAAATTTCTTTTATAAATCTTTTTTTTGAATTACCTACAAGTATAGGAAGACCAAGTGAATGGAAAATAGAAATATTGCTAATTAAATTCATATTATGTTTCAAATTTTTTCCAAAACCAATTCCTGGATCAATAATGATGTTATTATGCTTTATACCAATTGATTTCAAAAATTTTAATTTTTTCTCAAAAAAATCATAAATTTCCAATAACTCATTTTTATAAGATGGTTTATTTTGCATGTTTTCAGGTGTACCTTGTGAATGCTGAATAACAAAAGGTATGTTATATTTCTTTAAAACATTAATAGTTTCAGAATCATAATTTAATCCTGAAACATCATTAATCATTTTAACATCAAACTTAATTCCTTTTTTCATAACTTCAGATTTTCTTGTGTCTAATGAAATTGGAATGTAGTTTTTTGCAGATTTAATAAATTTTTCTATTCTTTTCCATTCTAATTTACCATTTATGGCTTTTGACCCAGGTTTCGTTGACTCCCCTCCTACATCAATAATATTTGCACCTGACTCAAGCATTTTCATTGCATGCTTTAATCCTTTATTATTTTTATTAAATTTTCCTCCATCAGAAAAACTATCTGGAGTAAGATTTAATACTCCCATTATATTTGGTATCTTTAAAAAATTTAAATTAGCAAAATTCTTTTGCTTTAATCTAATTTTTTTTAAATCTGATATAACTAGTTTTTTTAATAATTTGTTTAAACTCTTTACTTTTTTTATATGTAAAATTTTCTTTGAAGTTCTTGAAATTATTTCAACATGATCAAATGATAATTTTTTATTTCCATTTAAAGGAATAGTTTTATTTTTATCAACTAATATCTCAGATTCTTTTCCATAGTAAAAATTACACGCTCTAGTGTAATATCTTTTCATTGTATCTTGTTAATGAACTATTTTTGGTTTTAACCCCATTGCACCTAGGGCAGAACTTTGGTCATCATTTTCCTCTGGTTTATCAACCACTTTATCTTTTGGATATAAATTTTTATTTATTATATTTTCTATTTCTTCACCTGTTAAGGTCTCATAAGTTATAAGTGCTTTAGCAATTTTGTGAAGGTCATCAATTTTTTCTGTTAATATTTTTGTGGCTTGATTATATCCCTCATCAACTAATTTTCTAATTTCTTTATCTATTTTTTGAGCAACTTCCTCTGAAACAGATTGTGTTTGAGTAACTGATCTGCCCAAAAATACTTCTTCTTGATTTTCCCCATATTCTATAGGACCCATTTCTTCACTCATTCCATATTTTGTTACCATAGCTCTAGCAAGTTGTGTTGCTTGGTTAATATCTGATCCACTTCCACCACCAGCTCCTGTAGATATATTGTCTTTTCCAAAAATTAATTCCTCTGCAACTCTTCCACCAAAACACACAGCCATTCTAGCTTTTAAATATTTTATTGAATATCCATGTTTGTCTCTTTCAGGTAAGTTCATAACCATTCCAAGAGCTCTTCCTCTTGGAATTATTGTTGCCTTATGTATTGGATCATAACTGGGCATATTAAATGACACTAAAGCATGCCCACCCTCATGATATGCTGTTAATTTTTTTTCATCTTCAGTCATTACCATTGAACGTCTTTCAGCACCCATCATTACTTTATCTTTTGCTTCTTCGAACTCAATTAAAGTTACGATTCTTTTATTTTTTCTTGCGGCTAATAATGCTGCTTCATTTACTAGGTTCGCTAAATCAGCACCTGAAAAACCAGGGGTACCCCTAGCTATAGTTCTTAAATTTACATCTGGGGCCATTTTTATTTTTTTAACGTGCACTTTTAAAATTTTTTCACGTCCAATAATATCTGGATTAGAAACAACTACTTGCCTATCAAATCTACCTGGTCTCAACAATGCGGGGTCAAGCACATCTGGTCTGTTAGTTGCAGCAATAATAATAACTCCCTCATTAGTATCAAATCCATCCATCTCAACTAATAATTGGTTTAGTGTTTGCTCTCTTTCATCGTTTCCTCCTCCTAAACCAGCACCTCTACTTCTGCCTACAGCATCGATTTCATCTATAAAAATTATACATGGTGAATTTTTTTTTCCTTGTTCAAACATATCTCTTACTCTTGAGGCACCTACACCAACGAACATTTCAACAAAATCTGAGCCTGATATTGTGAAAAAAGGAACATTTGCTTCACCAGCTATTGCTCTTGCCAATAAAGTTTTACCAGTTCCTGGAGGACCAACAAGTAGTGCGCCTCTTGGGATTTTACCTCCCAATCTACTAAATTTTTTAGGATCTTTTAAAAACTCGACAATTTCTTCCACTTCTTCTTTTGCCTCTTCTACTCCCGCAACATCATTAAACGTAACTTTTCCCTTAAGCTCATTCATCATCTTCGCTTTTGATTTTCCAAAACCCATTGCGCCACCTTTTCCCCCTTGCATTTGTCTCATAAAGAAAATCCAAACAGCAATTAAAAGTAACATTGGGAACCAAGATAAAAGAACACCAAACAATGAAGGCATTTTCTCTTCAAGAGGTGCTGCAGAAATGCTCACTCCTTTATCAGATAATTTTTCAATTAAATTTGGGTCATTGGGTGAATATGTGGAAAATGAATTTCCATTTGAGAACACTCCTTTAATATTGTTTCCCTGAATTTCAACTTTTAGAACCTCGCCATTCTCCACGGATGTTAAAAATTCTGAAAATATAATTTGATTTCCACCTCTAATATTTTGCTGTGGATTTTTAAACATATTGTAAAGACCTATTGTTAAAAAGACGATGATCCCCCACATTGCAAGATTTTTTAAATTCATGAGTATAAGATAAGAATTATTACGAGTTTAACAAGTGACAAAATATCATTAAATAACGGAAATATTTACTCTTTTGATAGTATTATTGTTCCGTTAACTTTTTAATTATACAACCACCTAAAGTTACCTTAAATGAAGATTTTGAATTTATTAATTGAATAATTTTATCAATTTTTTTTCCTCGAACAGGATGATATTTTTTTCCTATTATTTGTATTAATTCTACAAACGATCTAAACAAAACTTCATCTGATTGAAATAAAAAACTTTCTTTTAAAATTACTTTTTGTCCTTTTTGCAAAAAAGTTACATTTTCACCTAAATTTTTTTTTAAATAAAATTGAATATTTTCATTTGCAGTTTTTAAATTTTTAATTGTTAAAAAAAACTTATCTCTATCTAGACCTTCTGAACTTAATTGTGTTAAAAAATTTCTTATTTTAACTCTTTTATACTTATCGTCTTTATTCGATGGATCATCTATGTATAATCCAAAAATATTTTTACTAATATAAATCAAATCTTTTTTATCAACATTTATTAGAGGTCTAATTAAATTAACACCATCTTTTTTTATTTTTTTATCAAGTGAAATTAAACCTTTAAGGCCACTTCCTCTAAGAATTCTTATAAAAAAATTTTCAAATAAGTCGTCTAGATGATGGCCAAGTAAAATATTTTTTATATTAAATTTTTTAGTTTTATTGATTAATAACTCGTATCTTTTATTTCTTGCTACAGATTGAATATTTTTTTTTGGTTTAGCACCATTCCAAGTTAATATTTCAAGATTTATCAAATAATTTTTAAGAATTTTTTGCACATATTTTGCCTCAGAAGTAGATTCTTTTCTTAACTTATGATTAACAATAAAATACTTTACGTTTATAAAATTTTTAATTGCAAATATTTTGCTAAAAAAGATAAAGCAAGACTATCTGGACCTCCTGAAACAGCTACAATAAAATCTTGATTTTTAACTAAATCATTTTCAAATTTTTTATAAATTTGAAGAATTCGTTTATCTTTTAATTTGTTTAATAAAAACTTATGAGTCTTCTTTGATACATTCAAACTTTTTTGACTCATATTTTGCTTTTTGAATTACTGATTGATTTGCTTTCGGATATTGTTTCTCAACGCCATTTATCATTTTACAACCCTGATCTTTTTCTCCAATTTGTACCATTGATACACCAAGTTTTAACAGATTTATAGGAGCTTTATTTCCTTTAGGATATTTTTGATAACCCTCCAAGTAAGCAGTTGCAGCATCAGTATAAAGCTGTCTTATTCTAAATGTTTCAGCATACCAATATTGAGCACTTCCAGCTAACTCATGTTCACTATTGGATAAAACGAATTCTCTAAAAGCTCTTTCAGCCATACTATAATCTCCAACTTTTAAAAAACTTGTAGCCAATTCATATTGTTTTTTAGGAGTTAAATCTTGTGGTAATATTTTTTCTTCCGCTTGAAAGGTTTCAGTTACAACTGAACCAGTAGTATCTATAGATTGAATTTGTTGAGACGTTTCAGATGTTTCGGTATCTTTATATGATATAGAGCCTAGATCTTGAGGTTGTGAACTTCCTGGTAATGCTTCATTGGAATTTGTTTTTGATTTTGAAGATAATTTTTCTGTAATTTCACCAGAACTAATCACTGATTCTATATCTTGAAATCTTATTTGGTTATCAGCTTGAACTTTTGATAATCTATTAGATAGTTTATCAAGCTTAAAATTAATTTCTTCAAATTTATTAGTTAATTCTCTAAATTGATTTTCAACTTCTGATAATTTTAATAAATGCCTTGTAAGCACATCCTCAGAATTAGTGTCTAATTCAACATCTAAATTTTCACTCGCTGATTTATTAACTTCAATTGAGCCAGAATATACTGCTCGCTCAAGAGTTTTAAGATCATTCTTTATATTTTCCAAAGTTTCATAAATATTATGATTATCTGCGTATGAAGAGCTAACAAGACCAAGGCTAAGTAAAAATAATAATTTTAACATTATTATTTTAAATATAAATTTCATTAATAAGTTAATTTATGATTATAAAAATGGCAAAAAAAAGACCCTAAAACATGATAGCTTTAGGGTCTTTAAAATTTAAACTTTTAATTTGCTTTAACTGTTACTGATCTTCTGTTTTTTGACCAAGCTAAAGGGTTAGAACCAGCATCTACAGGTCTTTCTTTACCATAACTTAATACTGAAATTCTGTCAGACGAAATTCCATAAGTCATCAAATAATCTTTTGCTGCATTTGCTCTTCTTTCACCAAGTGCTAAGTTGTACTCTCTAGTACCTCTTTCATCAGCATGACCTTCAAGCACTACATTGATGCTTGAATTTTTTCTCAACCAAGCTGCTTGGGTTCTTAAAGTTTCTCTTGATGCTGTTGTTAAAACTGTTTCATTTGTAGCAAAGAATACTCTGTCTGCTACACCATCTGCCAAGTACTCAACTGTATCGGTGCCTGTGTAAACATCACCTTGCATTTGTCCTGTTGAAACTTTTTTAGTTGCACATGCGGATAGCACTAAACATGCTGCAAATACTAAAAACGTATTTTTTAAAATTTTGTTTAATTTCATTAAATTGCTCCTTGCTTCTAATTTCAATTACTTAACTTTTTCACAACTAAATAGATGTTTCAAGTTAAAAAATCAAGTTATTTCAAGCAATTTTTAATTAATTACTTAATAAAGATGACCATGATGGGTCAGATGCATCTGTTAGTGTTGTTACTAATCGCTCATTATAACCTGTTAAGTCAATAGACCAAAGTTTTGCTGAAAACCCTTCTCCGTCACTATTGGTTTTTGTCTCCCTATAAAAAATCAATACTCTTCCATTAGGGGACCAGGACGGTGCTTCCTGATAATAATTTTCTGTTAACAGCCTTTCTCCCTTACCATCT
>JGI26380J51729_10001370_pt1 | contig 11288 bp, 8 predicted proteins | sample SaaInlV_165m_DNA_FD_51729 | JGI IMG/M metagenome (IMG submission 51729) | reverse complement strand
TCATTGTTAACTTTAGTTGGTTCCAGATTGCGAATGCAGAATCGATAGCAAATGATCCGCGCGGAAGGTTTCATTTGTTCTAAAATTTCTGGGAACAAACGGTCTAGGGCCTGATGAGTAAGATAGAGGTATAGGACATCAGCTTCGCTCACATCAAAATTAAACATATTGCCACGATGAATGCAGACCTTGTCAGTAAGTTTTTTTGTTATTACAAAATATCTGGAAAGCCAGACTTTTATTGGGTCAATCTCCACACCAACACCGTGAACAAACCTTTTTCTCGATGCTGCTATTAAAACCCTGCCATCCCCCGACCCAAGGTCGTAAAAATTTTCTCCGGGGTTAAGATCAGCAAACTTTATAATCCTATTAATGTTTTTGTCAGACAACGGATGCCATGGTGCGCCAAAAAACACTGGAATAATGGCCATGCCGGCAAGTAAAATAAAAAATATCAAAACTAGGCTAGAAAAAATAGTTACCATCATTGGCTTAATTTTTTAGAATACTGCTTTTATTATAACTTTCAATTTGAGATGAAAGTTTATCCCACTCTTCAGTGAGAGATTTTTCTTCATTAGTCAGCTCTATTTGCTGATTAAGCGTTTCTAAAAGTTGATCTTTATTCTTTGGTTCATAAATACTCGAGTTGGCCAGTTTGTTTTCTATAATTGTTTTTAATGTCAGCACTGTTTCTAGCCGAGTTTCAANTTTTTTAAGATTGGATCGTAAGGGTTTCAATGTCTGGTGTTTGATGTTTCTGTTTTCTGCTTCAANACGTTTGCGACCATGCGACTGCTGGGGAGGAGATATAGATGGTTTTCTGGTAGATATTGNCTGGTTTGATAATTCAATTTCTCGTTCCTGAGATTTTGAGTTTTCATAGTCACTATAATTACCAATATATTCGCTCACAGAACCTTGTTTGATTTCCCAAACTCTGTTAACAAAACCGTCAAGAAAAAATCTATCATGAGAAATGACACAAAGGGTTCCTTCGTAGTCAGCCAATGCAGCAGAGAGAACNTCACATGAACGCATATCGAGGTGGTTGGTTGGTTCATCTAGAAGAAGTAACGATGAAGGTGATGCTAGCATACGAGCGAGGGAAAGCCTTGAACGTTCTCCACCAGATAGGACGCTAATCTTTTTGTTTACATCATCACCAGAAAATAAAAATGATCCAAGAATCGTGCGGANTTGGGTGCGCAAGAGGTTATGGCTCAATTCATCAATTGATTCCAAAACGGTTTTTTTGGGGTCGAGTGTGTCTGCTTGGTGTTGAGCATAGTAGGAACGCGTGACATTATGACCGAGTTGGATTTGACCGCTGTCATGAGGAACGATCCCTGCGAGCAGTTTTATGAGTGTAGATTTTCCAGCACCATTTTCTCCTACAAGAGCCACCTTCCATCCCCGTTCTATTCTGATTGAAAAATTTTGATAGACGATATTATTTCCATAACTTTTTTCGATTTTTTCCAACTCCATAGAGATGCGACCGGTGCGAACTGGTTGTGGAAAGCGAAAGCCTACGGTTTTTGTGTCTGTCATAGTCTCGATGCGTTCCATTTTATNGAGCATTTTGATTCGACTCTGAACTTGAGTAGCTTTCGTATTCTTGGCACGAAAGCGTTCTATGAAGCGCTCGATTTCGCTGATGCGCTTTTGTTGATTCATTGATTCTGATACGAGTTGGGCTTCGCGTTCTTTTTTTAAGCGCTCAAAATCATTGTAGTCACCTGANTAGGACGTTAAGACGCCTCGNTCAAGCTCAANAANTCTTGTNACNAGATTATTAAGGAATCGCCGATCATGNGAGATAAGCAGCAGGCTACCGTCGTATTTTTTTAGAAATCCTTCAAGCCATTCGACTGATTTTAAATCGAAATGGTTAGTCGGCTCATCAAGTAAAAGAATATCCGGATTTTGTAAAAGGAGTCGCGCCATTTCAACTCGCATACGCCATCCACCAGAAAACTCATTGAGAGGTTTCTTGAGCTTATCATTGCTAAACCCAAGCCCTGAAAGAATAGCGCACGCCCTTGGTTCGAGNTCGTAGCCATTTAGCTGTTCAAACTGATGCTGTAGTTTTCCATAATGCGATGTTGCGGCCTCAGAAGTTGGTTTGGAACACATTTTCTTTTCCAAATCGTCCATTTTTCGACGAATAACTTGTAAAGAATGGTTTCCTGAGATTACGCGTTCTAAAACGGAACCGCTATAAGCATTGAGTTCTTGTTCGAGTGTGGCTGCTTGGGCACCTTTTCGAAAAACAATTTTTCCAGAATCAGATGACTCTGTGTTCATCATGATGCGAAACAAAGTAGTTTTCCCGGTTCCATTTTCCCCGACCAGTCCCACGCGCTCGCCAGGGCGTAGGTGGAAATTAATATTTTTAAGGATTATTTTAGAACCAAATTGCTTGTGTAGGTTTTGCAGGTAAATCATGTTTACTTTGCTTAGAGAAAAATCATATTCCTTCTTTGAGCCTAGGATTAAATGCTTCACGTAGTCCTTCGCCGCAAAGGTTGAAAGCGAGCACCACAGCTAAAATACTGAATCCTGGAATAAAAGTAATCCACGGGGCATCAAAAATAAATTGTTTCCCGTCGGCAAGAATGTTCCCCCATGTGGCGTCTGGGGGTTGAACTCCGAACCCGAGAAAACTAAGGCTGGATTCAGTGAGGATAGCGGTTGCGACACCAATAGTAGCTGAAACCAAAACTGGGGCGATAGCATTTGGAACCATGTGTATAAATATAATTCTCCATTCTGGAATAGCCTGACTGCGAGCTGCAGCAACGTAGTCTAATTCCCTCAGTGCTAGAAATTCAGCGCGGACAAACCTGGCTGTACCCATCCAACTAGTTAGCCCTATCACAATCATGATGTTGTATATGCTTGGAGGTAATAAAGCCACCACGGTAAGAATTAAAAAAAAAGTAGGAAAACATAACATGATATCTACAAAACGCATGATCATTGTATCAATGGTGATAAACCCAATCTTTAGTCTGCCGTAAAACCCCGCGATTCCCCCAAAAAATATCCCAAGAAAAATAGAAATACTCACAGCGACAAAACCTACCGTTAATGAAATAGAAGTTCCCTCTAACATGCGTGCGAATATATCGCGGCCAAGTTCATCAGTTCCCAAAAAATATATATTGAACTTAGGGGCGTACTCAGCGGAAAGNATTTCACTGGTAAAGGGAGTTAAGGGAGGAAGAAACTTTTCTGGCAGTCTTACTAATTGCGGGTCAAACACAACGANCCAACGAGTCAGNACTTTTCCTATAAGGGCGAGCGCAAAAAGAAAGATTAAAAAGNTAAAACTNAAATAGGCAAGGCGATTTAGTTTGAANATATTCCATCGTTCTTCGAACAGGCTGACTGNCGGTTTTAGCCCTTCTATATTTAGNGTGTCTTCTGTTTCGTCCACCCTNGGATCCTTAAAATTTGATACGTGGGTCTACTACTGCGTAAAGAATATCTGACACAAAAGTGCCTATGAGTACTAGCACAGCTGAAATAAAATTGAGTGTGAGTATTACCGGAAAATCTCTAGCAAGAATTGCCTCGAANCCTAGTCGACCCATCCCCGGCCATGCGAAGATAGTTTCAAATATGACAGAACCACCGATTAGACCTGGAATGGTCAAGCCAAACATAGTAATAAATGGAAGTAAGGCATTCCGAAGNCCGTGCCGGTAAATGACAGTATTTTCCGATAGCCCCTTGGCTCGAGCGGTACGAATATAATCTTGATTAATGACTTCTAACATTTGAGATCGTACATAGCGGGAGAGAATAGCTACCCCTGCGACTGCTGACATAAAAGCTGGTAGNGTCCAATGCCATACACGATCCATAGAGCGTAACATCAGGCCCGCATTTTCAAGGCCAAANGTTCGCATGCCAATTACGGGNACGTTAAATGTTTTAACCATAAAAATAATACAAATATAGGAAAGAAAAAAACCCGGAATTGAAATTAATGCATAAGATAGAAACGTCCCCACCTTATCAAATACCGATCCGCGACGGAGCGCTGCCTGAATGCCAACGGGAAAAGCTAGAAACCAGGTGATAAGTATNCCGACAATNAACAANGGGAGCGAATTAAGAAAACGGTCCCATATTTTTTTTAGAACGGGCTGATTGTCTTTGAAAGATTTGAGTTCGGCGGTAAACAAATCTTTCATCCAGTAAATATATTGGGCATAAAGTGGTTCATCTAAATGAAAGGCCGTACGTATTCGTTGGATATCCTCAGCTTTCATTCTAGGGTTGGAGGGATCAACCAAACTGGGTTCTCCCGGCGCTAAGTGGACGATCGCATGAGAAATGATTGAAATGAAAAATAGAAGGACAATACGTTGGCCTATACTTTTGAAGATGAACTGAGTCATTCTACTGTAGTATTCACTTATTAAAGAGTGCCCGTTCGACCCTTAGTGGTTGTGAATAGGGAAAGGGTGTTAGAATATTTTGTTAATTATTTTTTGCTCGTTTATACTTTTTTTATGGACATTTTACAACTTAGTCATTATCTAGACAACTTACTTGATATTAAAGAGATCAAGGATTCTTCTAATGCTATGAATGGGCTGCAAGTACAGAACACCGGCGATATCAAAAAAGTCGGACTAGCTGTAGATTTGTGCATGGCGACAATTGAAAAAGCTGCTGCGGCAGAGTGTAACATGATGTTTGTTCACCACGGAATGCTTTGGGGTGGGGTAAAACCGATTCGTGGGAATTTTTACGATAAAATTTCTACCATGATATGTAAAAATATTGGTTTATATTCAGCGCACCTCCCATTAGACATGCATCCGGTATTAGGAAACAACAAGGTGTTGGCAGATCAGTTAGAGATTAATGAACTTGAACCTTTTGGAGAATATGAGGGGCAAAAAATTGGATTCAAAGGCCGATTGAAATCACTATCATCAGAAGAACTGGGCGCGAAACTAGAAGGCAAACTAGGGTCACCTGTTAAAGTGATAGGATCAGGAGAGGTCCAGACTCTTGGAATTGTTTCTGGCGGGGCGGCAGATATTTTAAGTCAGGCTGCTGAGGTTGGTCTTGATGCTTACCTCACGGGAGAGGGTTCTAATCACCATTACCACGAAGCCATAGAAAATGAATGTGTACTAATTTTAGCTGGCCATTATGCGACAGAAACCGGAGGAGTTAAGGCTGTAGGGAAACACCTTGAAGAACAATTCGGAATCGAGACCGAGTTCATAGACTATCCGACTGGAATATAAAATAGAAGAAAACTACTTTCGGCGAGATTTTGGTTTTTTGATTTTTACCGGTGCGGTTTTGAGATTCCAATTGAAGATGGTGAGCAGAGTACCCAAAATACCTAGTCCAACTGGAAATATCCAATCTACTGTAAAGTCCATAATTCCCCTTTCGGTTAAAAACTGAATCGATATTTTTCAAATAGCTCCATCGTAACTTCCTTGTCTGCGCCCTCTTTACTGACCTCCTGTTCGATACGTTTGATGGCCATATCTCTAATAAATGAAATCGGGATTCGCATGACTTTCTGAATCGCATCGTCCTGCCATTTAAGTTCGAAGGTTGGTAAATCCGGAGGAACATCGGACTCGGTTTGTTCTTTTTTTAAGTCCTCCTCAGTTACCTCCATACCCATAGCCTGTTTGGCTGAGGCTGGCATAATATTTGTGAAAACTTCTTCAATAATATCTGGGGTGACCATCTTGTCGCCGCGTTCTCTGGCGCGTGCCTCGATCGTTTGTTTGGCCATGCCCAGTACAAATGGAGGAACCTTTTCCATCTTGGTCATGGCTTCTTTGTTCCAGGGCATCCCGCTGGAGGGGGCAACGTCCATATAGTTTTTAAATTTCTCAACAATGTCATCTTTTTTTTCTGTTCGCATTGCTAAAAAATCTTCAATCTCTTCAATTACTTCAACTTTCCGAGGGCTTTGCCGCATTTTTTCCTTTGCTACTTCAAAAGAGTCCATGGTCAGTTCCTCAAAACCAAACCCTTTGACTCTTTTGGATACAAGCATCATCGACTCATTTCTAATTTCAGTTAAAAAGTCGGAAGTAACTACTTTATATCCCCTTTTAACGCAGCGCTGAACCATTAGTTTGCGGATACCCGGTCGCACAAATTCTGGGGCATGTTTTACCCTCTCCCATGCCTCAGTACTCCACTCGACATTATTTTCACGAGCATAGGGGTGGTCTATAATTTCTGTAGATGGTACCTTTTCGTTCATAACGTCAATCCGCAGGTGGATATATCTGTTATATTATTTTATTAAATTCAAAGTATATTTATGCTTCAAAATTACTTGAAGCAGATTTGAATGTCAATTATTTTGGGTATTTTCTTGGCCAGTTTGCCTTAAGAGATAACCACACATAAAAATGGCACGTTCCTCAATAGTTTATATTTTGTTCCTATTCTCTGGAATCACTGCGTTGATTTATGAGGTTGTTTGGACTCGCATGCTTACGCTCGCATTTGGACACACTGTATATTCGGTGTCCATTGTTTTGGCTGCATTTATGACTGGACTGGGTCTGGGTAGTTATTTTTCTGGTCATGCAATTGATCACTCTTATGGTGAAAAGATATATTTAGATGGCAATAAGTCGGATAAGGATTTGTCGGAAGATTTGGGAACATCTTCTTTGCTCTTAGTATGGATGGATTGAGATCCTGTTGTTTTTTTTGTGTTCTATTATTTCTCTCATCCTTTTCAAGTTTTCAACTGTTTATTCGTGGTTGAGTTTTTTTATTCCAGACTTTTGGGCTATTCAAAACGTGGTTAAGTGTTTGTTGGCTTTTGTTTTGATGTCTGTGCCTGCATTTTTGATGGGCGCGACTTTACCGATAATCAGTAAATACTACATTACATGTAAAACCACACTAGATAGTCGACTGGGGGTCATCTACGGTATCAATACCCTTGGCGCAGCATTTGGTTGTTTACTAGCTGGTTTTTTTCTAATTGCTAACTTTGGAGTCTTGCAAACAGTACTGGGTGCGGCGCTCCTGAATCTTTTTGTTGGTGTTAGCGCAATTCGAATTTATCAGGAGGTAGGAAAAACTGAGCAGGGGTTGTACTTCCCGCATTTTACCATGCCTACGTTAGCATGGGGACAGAAGCAAAATATATGGATGATAGTAAGTTTTATATGCGGTTTTACTGCCTTGGCTTATGAGGTTTTATGGACAAGGTTGCTGATTTTCAGTACCTCCAGCACAGTTTATTCTTTCAGCATGATGCTGGGTGTATTTCTCATAGGAATCACTCTGGGAAGCTTTTTAGCTGTGGCTGTATTTCGATCGAACCTAAATTTAAGAACGGTATTGATATTTCTACAGGCAGGCATTGGGCTCTACGTGATTGGTTCCTTGTATAACATGGAGCTACTACTTTCAACTCCATGGAACAGTTACAACTTGCAAAAACCGATTTTTGTATTTAGTCGGTATTTTGCGGATTCGTCGGCCTTAATGTTGCTGCCTACGATCGCATTGGGTATGAGTTTTCCTATTTTAATAAAAATGATATCTGGTGGTCACGAACATGTAGGGACAGGAACAGGCCAAATCTATGGAGCGAATACTTTTGGAGCAATTTTAGGGTCACTTATTACGGGTTTTCTGCTATTACCCAGGTTAGGGGTACAACAGAGCCTACTTCTTGTTGCCACATTAAACCTATTAATGATGATGTACTTGTTTCGCACGGGAGATTATTTTGCGAAAACGTTACGTAAATTGATGACAGTAGTTTTGGCAGGGGTAATTCTTGTAGTGAATATGGGTTTCCCTTCAGATTTGCTTGACCGATTTTTTATGCGAGATAGTACCGGTCAAAAAGACATTCGAAAATTGCTGTATTTTGAGGAAGGGCTTACTGATACCGTTGCCGTTTTTAAGGATAATTATGGTGCTTTGGATCCAGATGCAAAGCGGTTGGTCACAAATGGTGTTTCCATGTCTGCAGTTAACTTTATTGCTTCGAGGTATATGAAGCTTTTGGCACATTTACCTATAATGCTGGTAGACAATCCAGAAAATGTTTTGGTCGTGTGTTTTGGTACTGGGCAAACTGCAGGAGCTGCGGCTATTCATCCGAAAGTAAAAGCCGTCGATAGTGTGGACTTGTCTGGGAGTGTTATGAGGGCAGGTAATGTGTTTTCATCACAGAATTACAACGTGTTGAAAAACGAGAAGGTGAAAGTTATCCTACAGGACGGGAGGAATCATTTACTGACGACTAAAAAAATGTACGATGTTATAACCTCGGAACCTCCTCCTCCACGCACCGCGTTTACTGTAAATCTTTACACTGAAGAATATTATGAAGTAGCCCAAAAGCACCTCAACCCAGGAGGGATTATGGCGCAATGGATTCCGTTGCATAGCCAGGGGAAGCAAGAAGTATTAATGCACTTCAAAACCTTTCTTTCGGTGTTTCCTCACGCAATAGCCTGGATGCCGGTTGCGAATGAAATTCTTATCATCGGGTCAGATCGCCCCATTGACATTGATTTTGAAAAATTAAAGGGGCGGTTTTTAGATCCTGTTGTGAGCCGTGTTATGCAGGAAATTAAGGTTCCAGATGCTTTTTCATTTCTCAGTAATATCTGGTTTGTGGAAGATCAAATGAATCATTTAGCAAGAAACCACACCATGATAACTGACAATAGGCCTATTGTTGAATTCTACCTTAACCTAGGAGATGTAATAGGTGTTTATGGTCGCGAAGACTTTTTGTTTGCAAGAATTCCGTTTAAAGAAGTTATTAATCGTATATCCAACATTGCTTACGAGGAGCAAAAACAACTTGAAAGTATTTATAGAGGAATGGATCTTTACCAACGAGGGGTCATGTACGGAAACCGAGAGCTACTTTTGGAATCCTTGGTGTTGTTAGGAGGAAGTGATCTAGTCCGATACCACTTGCAGGCAAGTTCAAGGCAGGTGTCCACTTTGATGGAGGAAGTAAGATCCAATCCTTCCAACTTAGAAGCTTTGCTAAATTTAGGTCATGCTTATTATCAGGTTGGCGAGTACGAGAAAAGTTTTGGAATTATGAAAATAATACTCGCCAAAGACACGGCGCATTCATATGCCAATCTGTACGCAGGTTATAACTTGATGGAATTGGAAAGACGAGAAGAGGCTAAGGTGTTTTTTAAAACATCTATCCAGCACAACCGTGCCAAGTTTGGTTCTGTTATGCGGGAAATCGCATTGGCTGATTTACACGCTCAATTAGACGCTGACCCAGAAAACCTTGGCCTGCTAAATGCGGTAGCGTCGTTTTATAATATTAAAAAAGAGTATAAAAAGGCGTTGAATTATTCCACCCAAGTTTTAGAAAGAGAATCTCTCAATAAACAGGCACTAAAAAATATTATTTTTGGGTATCGTGGAAGGGGAGAACCTGGAGATGTGCTGGACTATGCCAACCGATATGCCATGGTTGATCCAGATGAAATAAATCTGCAGTATGTTCTTGGGGAGGTATTCGCAAAAACTCTGCGGTGTCAAAAAGCAATTCCTTATCTGCAGCAAGTAATAAAGAAGGACGATACTTACCGTAATGCTGAGTCTCTGTTAAACCAATGTTTACAGTATCAAAGAGAAGAAGAGATTAGTGCTAGCTAAAACGACAAAGTATTTGATTGTCGTTTTTTTCTGGAGTAGTTTGTGTTTAATGTGGATTTAGGCGGTTCTTAATTAAAAATAAATTTCCAGATTTTCAGAGCTTTAAGTATTGATTTGATAAAGAACAATAGTTTGTGCTTTAAATATTTAGATTTGCTAAATAATTTTTTATGAGTTCCCATTAGTAGTTTTGGGATATCCAAACTCTCCGGACAGCGGGGAAGACAGTCTCCACATTCTGTGCAATGGAAAGCAAATGTGCCAGGGAACCAGTGCCCCTGTCCTTCAAACATGTTATAGCGAAAACGACCGTAGTCCAACATGTCATAACCTTCGGTGAGATTCCTAAACCGTAGAATTTCCGGAATATTTATATTTTCAGGGCAAGGTAAGCATTCATGACATAGAGTGCATAACCCCGAGATTTTTGCCAAAGGCATCCATCTCAGCCTTAACTTTAGATAAATCACTATTCAAATAATTTTTCCCGCTCAAAATGGCTAGGTTTTGAGAAAAATGTTTTGGTTCATGCATACCCATGCTTAGAGTGGTGATTTCAGGGTGAGATAAACAGAATCTTCCATTAAATACGATGGGTGTAAGTGGTTTGCAAAGATTTTTTACTTTCTCGGAGGGCTTAAATAGCATCCCGCCTTTTTCGTTGGGTGAAATTATAAAAACACCCATATCCATTTTTTCTGCCAATTGTACAACTGGAAGATTTCGTTGAAAAAAATAATAGTAATGAAGGTTGATAAAACTAAATAAGTTGGTTCTCATGGCTTCCATTATTATGTTAAGTGGACCATGTGTTGAAAATCCAATATGGCGTATCAATCCTTCATCTTTTAATCGATGTAATGTTTCTACCGGACCATTCTTTTCCGCGGAAACTTTTAAAAGCTCTTTGTTGTTAATACCATGCCATCCATAAAAATCGATATAATTTAACTTAAGAGCCTCAAGTTGCTCTTCTACAAGTCTTCGCGTTTCATCGCCTGACATCGGCGCTCCTTTTGTCATCATCTTGAACTGGTTTCTCGGAACACCTAGTTCCTTTAAGGCATGACCAAACAAGAGTTCACTTTTCATATACCCGTGGGCTGTTTCAATATGATTGATTCCTAGGTCTAACGCCATACGAGTTGTAGAAATACAGTGTTCAATGGAATCTTTAGGTAAGTGGTTTCTAGGAGGGGTCCATCCATGTTTAAATCTCATGCCTCCAAGAGTGATCACGGAAATTTTCTCTTCGGTTTTACCAAACCGCCTGTATTCCATTGGAAGGGCCATAATTTATGATATTTTTAGCTATAAAATCTTAAGCATATAGGATAAGTTTTAGCACTGTCAGTTTTAAGTAAATTTGTAAGTAGTTTTTTTCGAATGGTGATAAAACATTCCAAAATTACCATAATCAATATCTAAGGAATCTGAGGAAAAAAAAAGCGACGTCGTATATAATGTTTGAATTAAAGCCTTTGATCTTATATTGATATTTTCACATTTTTTGAACTACGTTACGATGACATTTAAATTCATTCATTGTTCTGACCTACATATTGATAGCCCCTTCAAAGGATTTTCTTCTGTGGAAAATTCGC
>JGI26380J51729_10001369_pt1 | contig 11288 bp, 9 predicted proteins | sample SaaInlV_165m_DNA_FD_51729 | JGI IMG/M metagenome (IMG submission 51729) | reverse complement strand
ATTATAACCATAATTAATCATATGAACCACACGTTCAATTCCATTTTTTAAATCAATTTTTTCTAAATTTTCTAAAAATATTTTCCTTTTTTCAAATTTTTCCATGTTACTAATTGCATTAATTAGTTCTTTTTCAGCAGATATTTTTAGCATATTAATTTGATATCCTGTTTTTGTTTCATTAACAAAATTATGTTGTTTTTCTCTAGAATTTACAGATAATGATATTATTGGTATTTTTAATGATGCAATTTCAAAAACTGTTCTACCATTTGCTGCAATTACAAAATCTGAATCTAAGATATATTTTGAAATAAAATCTGTTTTTTCTATTATTATGATTTTATAATTCTCTTTTTTCATTGAATTAGTTAATTTCATTAATTTTTCTTTATGTTTAAATCCAAATCCTAAAATAATATTTATTGTAACATTTTTTAAAATTTTATTTTCATTAATTATTTTAATTATCTTAAAAGTATTATGATTATTATCAACACCACCTAATGTTATGGATACTTTTTCTATTTTCTCCCTTATTTGCGTTCTTTGAAAAATTCTAAATTCATCTCTTACACATGCAAATTCTGAACCATAATATTCATTTGATAATTTTGTTGTTGCTGAAAATATGGGGTTAAATATTAAATCTGAATATTTTCTGCCTTCTCCAAGATCTTCAAAATTTACTAGAAATATTTTTTCTTTTTTTAATTTTTCCATATATTTTATATTTGTATTAAGTATATCATTGAAAATTATATCTGGATTAAATTTTTTAATTTCAGAAAAAACTTCTCTTTGATTTGAAATAATTTTAACATTGTATAGATTCTCTTTAAATTTTTCTTTTCCTAGTGAATTTTTTTTATCCATTAAAATTAAAATTTCTTCATTTCTAAACTGATTTAATATGGTTAGCATATTGTATATGTGTCCTAAACCTATGATCTTACTACCATCCACTCTAACAAGAATTTTTTTTCTGCCTAGAATATTTTCTAAAATTCCAAAATCATGATAACTATTAGGTGAAAATTTTTCTGATTTCTTTAACTCTATTCCGTATTCTGAAGTGTTAAATTTTTTTTCTAGTAGAAATGATTTACAATTAAAAGATACAATTTTTCTTTTTTCTACTATGTTTGTTTTAATTGATTTTAACTTTTGATTTTTTTCAATTTTATTATATTCTATTTCAATATCTTTTTCAAAACCATATATTGTTTCAATTTTATTAGTTAATTTAGATAAAAATTTCTTAATNGTTGTATTTTTAATTAATGGATAATGTGGATTTAGTACTAAACATTTTTTATAATCAATATTTTTTTTCTGTAATTGAATTAATGAATTATATGCAATTTTTTCTATTGATGTATTATCTTTTGTAAGTTCACTAGGTCTATTTATCCACTTTACTCCATACAAAATAGCTAATTCTTTAATTTCTTCTGAATCCGTACTGATAAAAATATCTGCTGAACCTATTTCTTGACATTTTTTTATAATGTAATAAATTAGTGGTTTACCATTAACAAGTCTAATATTTTGTCTAGTGATATTCTTAGTTCCTTTTCTTGCTAATATTATAATTAAATTTTTTTTCTGATTTTTATTCATTTAATTCATCCCATTGAATTGGTCTATCTTCTTGAATTCTGATTTTTACAGTTTTTCCAATAATTTCTTCAAAAAATTTAGGTGAAATCCCTGTTGCTGGTCTTTTTATGTTGAGCATATCTTTAGAAATTTTTTCACCTACATCGATATCTCTACTTGCAATTATACTTCTTCGTGCATATTTTATGGCATTTTTTTCTGATTCAAAATTATCTCTAATCTTTGAACCTTTTGAAATTTCTGCTAATCTTAATTCATTCACTAATTGTCTAAAACCATTAATATCTAATGATAATTTATGATCAGGACTTTGAGTTAAACTAGTATCAAATGTAAAATGTTTTTCAATACATGTTGCTCCATAAAATGTAGAGTAAACTGGAATGTTTGTTCCTATAGTGTGATCTGAATAACCTATTACATATTTAGAATATTTTTCTTTTAAACTTCTTATTAATTCTAAATTAGCATTCTTTGCTTCTGTTGGATATGATGTAATACAATGCATTATTATTATTTGATCATTGCCTTCATTTTCTATTGTTTCAATTGCTTGTTGTGTTTCTTCATCACTTGCCATTCCTGTAGAGATAAAAATTGGTAATTTTTTATTTGCAATATGTTTGATCAACGGTATATGTGTAATATCAGCTGAAGCGATTTTAAAAGCTGGAACATCTAAAGAATATAATAAATCTACACTTTCTTCATCAAATGGAGTTGAAAAACAAGTGACAGATTTGGATTTGGCATATTCAAAAATTTCTTTCCAATTATCATTTGATAATCCATCTAGATTTGAAAATACTTCATATTGTGTTTCATCTGGTTTATCATCAATCCAATATTTTGGTGAATACTTGGATGCTAATTTTGATGCATCATATGTTTGAAATTTTATACTATCTGAATTGGCCTCATTAGCTGCATCTATCAATTTTATTGCTTTTTTTAACTCTCCATCATGATTTGCACCTGCTTCTGCAATTGTATAGCATGGAAAATCTTCTCCAATGTATTTTTCATTAATTTTTATTTTTGGCATTTTCTTTAAACTGAATTAATTTACATATATTTTACCATCTTTTTAAAAGAATACACTAATCCTTCAGTGATAAATTGAACATTTCCTTAATTAAAGACAAAAATTAAGAAAATTTGTGATTGGTTGTATAATTCAGGCTAGAATGGGTTCAACTCGATTACCTGGAAAAGTAATGAAAATAATTGATAGTAAAAATCCTAGTTTACAATACACTATAAATCAATTACAAAACTGTAAAACTTTAGACAAAATAATTGTCGCAACTACAGATTTTTCTGAAGATGATGTGATAGTGAATCATTTAGAAAATACAGGTATGGATATTTTTCGAGGTAGTTCTGATGATGTGCTGGATAGATATTTTCAATGTGCAAAACATTATGGATTATCATCTATTCTAAGAGTTACTGCAGATTGCCCTTTAATTGATCCAGAAATTGTTGATCATGGGATAAATATTTTTTTGTCTGAAAATTATGATTATGTAACAAATACCTCTCCAAGATCTTTTCCTGATGGAAATGAAACAGAAATTTTTACTTTTGATGCATTAAAAAAAGCATGGGAAAATTCAAAATTGCCTTCAGAGCGTGAACATGTAACTCCTTATTTTCGTAATAATAAACAAAATTTTAAAATAAAAAATTTTGAGCATACTTCGAATTTATCGAATTTAAGGTACACTGTAGATTTTCCAGAAGATCTTAAACTCGTTAAAATTTTAATATCTAAAATCCAATCTAGGCCCATTCGTCTAAATGACATCTTAAATTTATTAAATTCTCAACCAGAATTACTAGAAATTAATAAGAATCATAAACCAAATGAGGGATTTAAGAGATCTTTAGAAGAGGATAAAGAATTCTTAAAAAAATTGAATTCTTAACTTATATTTTCATTTTTTTAAAATGTGATAAAAAGATTAGAAATTTTTTATTAAGGATTAATTATGTTTAATTTTCAATTTAATATTATTTATTAAAAAATTTAAATAAACCATAAAGTACGATGAGTTAATGAAGACTAATTTTAGATCTGATGCTGGTGCTCAACCAACTGAAACTAATAAAAATTCTGAACTAACAAAAGAAGAATTTGAAAAGTTTGTATTAAATTCTGGAGCTAAGGGATCTTTCATGATTTATCGTTCAAAAAATAAAGATGATGAATTAGGAATTGAAGAACTATAGTTCTAAATTCGATATAAATGACTGATTTAATACAAAATTCTACTCTCCAGACAGCTATGGAGAAAATAGTTGAAAAACAAAATTATGCTTATTATGATATTTGGATAAAAAATTTTTCCTTGAATTTAGAAAATATATGGAATGAACCTTCCGCAAATATTTTACAACCAAGTAATGATTCTGAATTAGATTTTGATTCTGAAACTGCAATTGTTATTGGAAGAGGTCCATCATTAAAAAAAAATAAACATCTTGAATTACTTGCTAATAGTGATTTCAAAGGAAAAATTGTTTGTTCTGATGGGATATTGATTGAAGCTCTAAAAGCTGGAGTAACACCTGATAAATTTCCTAATTTTTATGTTATTACAATTGATTATGCACCAACATATACTAAATTTTATGATCATGAAATCGTTGATAAATTTGGAAAAAAAATTAAAGGTATATTCACCACTATTGCTGATCCAAAAGTTATTTCTCGTGCAAGAAAAGCTGGAATAGAAATTCATTGGGTACATCCATTATTTGATCTTGCTGAAGGAAAAAAATCATTTAATTATATTACAAGTAAAATTATCAAATCAAAAAAAGATGGTAATGGTTTACCTGCAATACAAACTGGTGGAAATGTAGGAACTTCGGCATGGTTTATTTCTTGGATGATATTAAAATCTAAAAATATTTGTCTTATAGGACTTAATCATGGATGGGAAGAAGATGATTCTTGGGAAAAAATAATTACTCACAATGGTGATTTATTGATAGACATTGATCAAAATGATCCTGCATTCAAAAAATTATTTCCAAAAATACATAATCCTGATTTTGATAATTATTGTATACTTGATCCAATGTTTCTCTTGTACAGTTTGTGTTTAAGAGAATTTATTGTTCGTGCTCCAGATTGGGTTAATACAATAAATTGTACTGGAGGTGGGTCTATTTTTGGAAATAAAATTACATCAAAATCTTTTCAAGATTTTTTAAGTTTAAATCATCGAAACTAGTAAATATCGAGAAAATTAATTAGAAATATGAAGACTCTCTTCGTTTGTCCTGAAATTAGGTTAGATAGTAACCCTTCCACAATTCCTTTTTGGGCTGGAATTCTTGCAGCTATTGCTGAAAGTAAAGGTGGTGAAGTTGCAATTTTAGATTTAAACGCAATTAGAATGAACTATGGTGGTAACTATGTTCCATTAGAGAAAATTGCAGAAGAAATCTCATCAGAAAAATGGGATTTTATTGGAATTGGGGGATTAACAACTACATATGGACGTATTACTGAACTTGCTCCTTTAATTCGAAAACATGCACCAGATGCACTTTTTGTTGGTGGAGGTGGATGGTCTTCATACAACCCTACTGAAATTCTTGAATTAATTCCACAACTTGATTTAATTTGTATTGGTGAAGGTGAAGAAACTTTTGCTGAATTATATGATGCAGTTGATTCTGGTAAATCTGATTTTGAAAATATTAATGGTTTATGTTTAAGAGATGGAAGCAGTTTTAAATATACAAATCCTAGAGCGTTAATTTCTGATCTTAATACCGTTCCATACCCTGCATATGATCTACTAGAACTTGACATATACTTTAGATATTCAACAATACCTTATTCAGTTGATGCATATAATTCAAGAAGAAGATTATCTACAGTTTGGGAACGTGGATGCCCAAGAGGCTGTACCTTTTGTTCACATAATGGAATGTCAAGAATAGATCTACAAAATATCTATGGATCTGGTGATAGAAAACTCGGTGAAAAACTTGTTAGAGAAGTTGATAAAGAGAACGATACTTTTCAAGCTCCTGCTAGATGGCCTACTGCACAATATGCTGTAGATAATATAAAATTATTAAAAGAAAAATATAATATTGATTTCTTTATGGCTGTTGATGAAAATATGACTAGTAATCTAAAATGGACTAAAGATTTTTGTAACTTGTATCTTGATTCTGGATTATCTGAAACTGTAAAATGGGGTACGCTTGGTGATGCACCTAGTGTTGCAGTTCATCCTGAAATTATAAAAATTATGAAAAATGCTGGATGTACTTACATATCATTTGGTTTTGAATCTGCATCAAACAAAGTTCTCAACGAAGATATCCAAAAAGGTCAAATTAGACAACATCTACAAACAACAGTTGATACTTTGAAAGAAGCAAACATGAGTGTTATTTCTACATTCATGATTGGTAATCCTAATGAAAATATTGATGATTTAATGGAAACTGTAGACTTTTGGATTCAAAATCAGGCTGCAATCGATCCTTTCATCTGTACTCCTTATGTGGGAAGTCCAATATTTTATGATAATACAGACTATATTTTAGGACAATATGATCCACGAATTAAATTAGTAACTAAAAATAAGAGTTTAGTAAATCCAGATATTCTTAAAAAATGGAAGCTCAATGCATTAGATAAATTTATGAAAGAATGTGGTGATGCTTTTCAATACACTGCAACAGTTAGTAAAAATTTTACAATTCCTGAATTATTTGCATTAAAACATTTTATGTACATGCATGATACTACAAGAATTTTACAATGGGCACATCAAAGATATGATGAAACTCATTTACCTCAGTGGAAACATGATCCAAAATGGTATAAATATTGTTCCGTATGTAAAGCAGAAAATGAATTATTAGCAAAAATACAAGTTAATTAATAATATATTATTTAAAATTAATTTTTAAATATTGGAATTGAACCATTCAATTTTTTTAACATGATCATCTGCAAATGATTCTAACATATCATTATTTTCTTCTAAAAACTCTTTCATTTTTTCAACTGAAATTTCTGTATCTTGAATTGATCCTAGGAAAAATTTATCTGATAATTTTTTAGAGAAAGCACTCCAATCAAAATCTGATATATTATGTTCCAATAATGTTAAAAATTGATCAACCACTTTTGCTTCTACTTTGATATTGATCATTTTTTTAATTAATTCTGGTAATTCATCAAAACTATTTAATTTTTGTACTGATGGTAAAAGTGAATAATTAAGATCTACAAGTGTAATTGCAGGTTTACCATAACACGCTGCTTCAAATCCTGCAGTACCTGCAATTGAAAATACTAAAGAACAGTCTTGATATAATTTTTCTCTTGAAAAATTTGGATGCATAAAAATTACATTTGGTATATTCATAATTTCTTGATATTCTGATTTACTTCTCCATCCCCTCATAACTTGACCTGGATGTTCTTTAATTACAAGATTGAAATTTACTGGAAGTGATTTTGCTACTGATCTAATTACTTCTATTTGATTGATAAAATAAGGTGCTCCAAGTAATAATGATCTTTCCATCTCTATATGGATTGGAAAATATACAAATGGATTTGAAGTATTTAATTTCATTTTTAAATTTTTATCAATGAATGTTTTTCTAATTTTGGTTTTAATCCAATCTTTAAGATAATAGGAAAAAACTTTGAATTTTGTTCTACCATAATATGTATAATGTGTATTTGTATTTTTTGTATCAAAATCAACTAAATATGATTTTGATGATCTTAATTTATCCATAATTTGATTACCTGGTTTCACTAATTTTTCATCAATTTGTTTTACTAAATCTAAAGAATGAATATATTTTTGTAAATCTTCAAAATTTCTATTATTATGTTGTAAATCTTCTAATTTTAAAATATGATCTAATTTTTGTTGTTCTTGAGAGAGCATACATTTCCCCCCAATCATAGTATAATTCATTGCTATAATTTTAACACCTGTATTTTTACACATTTGATAAATTAATTCTTGATGATGTAAACTAGGAAGTCGTGTAAAGAAAAAATTTGGTTTAATTTTTTCTAAAATTTCTTCAAAGAATCTGCATTCTTGTTCTAGTATTGATAAAATATCATCTCTTGAAAATTTATAGAAATTTCTATAATAAAGAAAGATTCGTTCATTCTGTACTAATTTCCATAAATTAATTTTATACTTTTCTTCAAATTTTTTTAAATATATTAAATCTGGTTTTAAGTTCTTTTGTATGTGATCATGTAAAAACCAAATACTCTCAAAATTCACTAATTTCTGATTTTGGAAAAATTTTTTTGGCCTTGAAGTTACTTCTGAAATTGCATATATCTTAGAATCATGTTTTTTTTGGAATGTGTGTGCTAAACAATAATGTGTATAATCATTAGTTAAAAAAAATAGAATTTTTTCTACCATTGCTTTGATTTCTACTTTGCCATTTAAATATTAAATTACTAATTTCTATGTTATTTTTAATTTAATTAAATTATTACCATTAAATATGACAAATTATTTTTTTAAATATGGATTATAGTGCGAAAAATAAATTTGAAATTGATGGAAAAATTGTAGGTCATGGTGAACCATGCTATATTATTGCTGAAATTGGCATTAATCATAATGGTGATCTAGTTTTAGCTAAAAAATTAATTGATGCAGCTATTAGTAGTGGTGTTGATGCTGTTAAATTTCAGAAACGTGATCTAGAAAGTATATACCAAAATGAAATATTAAATGATCCTTCATTAGATAGTCAAGGAACAGAAATTTTAATTGATGTTTTAAATGATGTAGAGTTTAAAGAAAATGATTTTAATGAAATTATAAATTATTGTAAAGAGAAAAAAATTACTTTTCTTTGTACTCCTTGGGATATTAAAAGTGTAGATTTTCTGGAAAAATTTAAAGTGTCAGCTTACAAAATCGCTTCTGCTGATTTAACAAATTTTCCATTAATTGAACATATTTCTAAATTTAATAAACCGATGATTATTTCAACAGGAATGTCTACTATGGAAGAAATTGAAAAAACTGTTGATTTTGTAATGAATCATAATTCTACATTTACATTGTTACATTGTAATAGCACATATCCATCTCCAATAGACTCATTGAATCTTTCATTAATTCCAGTCTTACAAGAAAAATTCAATATCCCAATTGGTTATAGTGGACATGAATCTATTTTATTACCTTCAATTCTTGCTGCAAACATGGGCGCTGTAATTATTGAACGTCATATTACATTAGATAAAACAATGGAAGGATTAGATCAATCATCATCACTTGAACCTACTGAATTTAAAAATTTAGTTGAAAGTATTAGAAATTCAGAAATTGCTAAAGGAATCCCTGTTAAAAAAATGACACGAGGTGAAATTCTTCAAAGAGAAGTTTTAGGAAAAAGTATTATTTGTTCGAAGGATGTTCAGGAGGGTGAATTATTTTCCGAAAATAATATTGAAATTAAATCTCCTGCCCGTGGACTTTCACCTCAATATTATTTTAAATTACTTGGAAGAAAAGCCATTAGAAATATTAAAAAAAGTGAATATATTCAAATTGATGATTTAGAATGATTTCTGGAATGAAAGTCCGTAAACGTGATTTAAATGANATGTTAAAATTTAATCCTAAGATATTAGAATTTCATTTTTCTGATAGTGATTTAAATTTAGAATTAAATGAAAAATTTGAACAAAAATTAATTGTTCATTGTTATGAATATTTTGAAAGAAAATTATTAGATATAGTTAGTTTGAAAGAAACTAATCAAGTTCACTCTAAAGAAAAATCAATAGAATTAATTCAAAAAGCAATTGATAAAACAATTTCTCTTAATGAAAATTTTACTGGTAAACCTACTTTAATTGTTCATCCTGGTGGATATTCATTAAATGAATCTACAACATCTGATGTTGAAAAAATGCAAAATATGATTGTAGAATCTGTTGAAGAATTGGATTTCAAAAATGTTGATTTTCTTTTAGAGAATATGCCTCCATATGCTTGGTTTTTTGGTGGACGTTGGAATTGTAATGTATTTTTGAGTGCATCTGATATGGAAAAATATTGTATTGATACTGGATTAAATGTTTGTTATGATTTATGCCATTCTCATCTATATTGCAATAAAAATAATTTATCTGTAGTTGATGAGTTATCACAAATTGAAAAATACACTACTCATTTTCATTTATCTGATGCCAGTGGAGTTGATGGAGAAGGATTACAATTTGGTGAAGGTGATTTACCATTTGATAAAGTTATTCCAATTCTTAANCAAAATACTGAAAAAAGCTTTGCAATTGAGGTTTGGAAAGGACATGAACAAAAAGGTAAAGGATTCGAAGAATTTTTAGATAAGATCACCAGAGCAGGTTTGATTATAACATGAAAAACGCATTAATTTTTGGTGTAACTGGGCAAGATGGTGCCTATTTGTCTGAATTTCTATTAAAAAAAGACTATAATGTATTTGGTACTTTTAGAAGAACTAGTCATAGATGTTTTGAACGGATGGAGGAATTGAAGACTTTTGATGATATTACAAAAATTAAGGCTGATCTTTCAGATCAATCTTCAATTAATTCAGCAATACGACAAGCACAACCTGATGAAGTATACAATTTAGCTGCACAATCTTTTGTTGGTGCTTCTTTTCAACAACCAATTTTAACGTCTGATATTACTGGTCTAGGAACTTTGAGAGTTTTAGATTCTCTAAGAGAAATTACACCCGATGCAAAGTTCTATCAGGCATCATCTAGTGAAATGTATGGTAATCAAATAGGTATGAAAAATGAAAATACTCCATTTAAACCTCGAAGTCCATATGGAGTAGCAAAAGTTTTTGCTCATCACATTACTAATCACTATAAAGAGGCTTACGATATTTTTGCATGTTGTGGTATTCTTTTTAACCATGAATCTCTTTACGTGGTCTTGAATTTGTTACAAGAAAAATTACTTATGAACTTGCTTTAATAAAATATAAAAAACAAGAAAAATTCAAGTTAGGAAATATTTATGCAAAACGTGATTGGGGTTTTGCTGGTGATTATGTTGAAGCAATGTGGTTAATGTTACAACAAAAACAACCTGAAGATTATGTAATTTCTACCGGTGAATCTCATTCTGTTGAAGATTTTCTTAATTTAGCAACTGAATTTTCAGAATTAGGAGATTGGAAGAATTTAGTTGAAATTGATAAATCTATTTTACGTCCTACTGATATTGATGATTTGGTTGGTGATTCATCAAAGGCTAGAACTCAATTAGGATGGAAACCTAAAATGAATTTCAGACAATTAGTAAAATCTATGGTCGAACATGATTTAGAATTTGTTAAAACATATTGATAATATTATTGAATATTAATTATATTTACCATGAAGAATATCCTCCATCAACTACCAATACCGAACCTGTCATATAGCTTGATTTTTTACTACATAGAAAATCTATTAATCCATTAATTTCATTCTTTACCATCATTCTTTTCAAAGGAGTTAATTTTGAATATTCTTTTTTAAATTCTTTAGTTTGTTTATTTTCAATTCCTCCTGGAACAATACAATTAACTTTAACATTTGGAGATAAATGAACTGCTAAATATTTTGTTAAATTTAT
>JGI26380J51729_10001359_pt1 | contig 11336 bp, 9 predicted proteins | sample SaaInlV_165m_DNA_FD_51729 | JGI IMG/M metagenome (IMG submission 51729) | reverse complement strand
CTTGCCCCCCCACAACATAGGTTGGACTCAAGCCTGCTGCATTAAAAACACTTGCAATGATGCTCGTAGTTGAGGTCTTGCCATGACTTCCTGCAACCGCAATGCTACGGTAAGGCTTCATTAATGTGCCCAACATTTCAGCGCGGGGGATAATAGTAATATCTAATTTTTTAGCAAATACAAGCTCGGGATTTCTTTTGGAAATAGCAGAAGAGGCTACAACGAGATCAGCATTCTTGATGAGATTTGGTTCATGTCCGATCTGTACTTTAGAGCCTAATTTTTTTAATTCCTCTACCTCAGGTGTGATAACTAAATCAGAGCCAGTGATCTTAAATCCTCTCTTTTGAAGTATTGTTGCCAAACCAATCATTCCTGATCCGCCAATGCCAATCATATGAATTTGCTTAAATTGCTGAAAACCCAATGACTTCATTTTAACTATTATTAATTTGTAAAATTGAACTTAACATCCTTTCAGCTGCTTGGAAATGATCGATTGAATTTGTATTATTCTGCCAGCCAAGATACATTTTTTTTTCAATAATGCTGATTAATTTTTCTTGCAAGGCTTGAGGCGATGCTGATTCCTCGTATATTAGTCCCATATTAAGTTTTTCAATCTGCTTAGCATTTTCAAGCTGATGGTTATCTATAGCAGAAGGCAGGGGAATCATAATGCAACCTCGACTTAGGCTGGTAACTTCTGCTAAAGTCAAAGCCCCAGCTCGGCAAATAACAAAATCAGACCATAAAATATTCTCTAAGGGTGTCTCATAGAATTCTTGAATATCGCTAGAGGTTCTCCCAGTATATAAACTTTCAACTCCATCTAATTTATTCAGACCTGATTGATGCTTAATCATTATTGGAATGTTTAATGCGCTCAATGCAATGGGAATATTCTTGTTAATAAATTCTGAACCTAGACTTCCACCAGTGACATAGATCTTTAACTCATCAGATTTAGGGGGCGCCATATCCTGATGTTTGTTAATACTCTTGATTGGATTTCCAACTAGCTGAGTATTCTTTTGAGACACCATAGCTAATGGAGTTCCTAGAAATATTATCTTAGCAAACGCTGCTAGCAGCTTATTAGAAGTTCCCATAACAGCATTTTGCTCATGAAGAATTAGCTGCTTGCGACAAAGAATAGCTGCAATTCCTACTGGCAATGAAATGTATCCACCAAAACAAACTACGAAATTTATTTTATTTTGAAATAAAAAGATAATTGTCTTTCCAATCGATGCTACTAAGCCAAAAATTGATATGAATTTATTCAAAAGACCTTTGCCCCTAAAACCCCTCATGGGGACAGTCATGAATTGAATATTTTTTTCGGGAACCTTACGGCTCTCCAATCCAGTTTTTGTGCCCATCCAAAGCACGTCATGATTATTTTTAATGCACTCTGCAGAAAATTCAAGGGCTGGAAAAACATGTCCCCCAGTCCCAGCTGCTGAGATTAAAAATCTCATTATTTAATCGACCTATTGTCGTGATTTATTCGAAGCACCATACCCATCATAAACATAAATAAAATTAAGCTTGTTCCACCGTAACTTATAAAGGGTAAAGTAAGACCTTTAGTAGGTAAAATGCCTAAATTCACTCCAATATTGAATAAGGCTTGCACAGCAATCAATACACCAGCACCAAATGCAATTAATCCTTCAAATAATCTTCCAAGCTCTATTGCTTTAATTGCTGTCCTAAAAATACCAATTATTAAGGCTGCATACAGGGCAAGTAAAACTAAACTACCTGTCACACCAAACTCTTCTACAAGTACAGCAAAAATGAAGTCTGTATGTGGCTCAGGAAGATACAAATTTTTTTGTATTCCATTTCCCAAACCTACTCCAAACCATTCTCCTCGACCAATACCAAGCAGAGCATTACCAAGTTGCCAGCCAGCTTTATCAAAATATGCAAATGGATCAGTAAAAGATATTAATCTTGCATATCTGTAAGCCGAAAAAAATACTGCTGATGCAGCTAATCCGATCATCAAAGATGCCAGTAAAAGAAATTGAACAAAAGATATCCCTGCAAAAAATAATATAGCAATAACAAGCATTCCAATTACTAAAGTAGAACCTAAGTCTGGTTGATTCATTATCAATAGACCAAATCCACCCAGAACAATCAAGGGACGAAAAAACCCTAAAGTTGTATTAATTTCACTTAATCGTCTTACGCAATATCCTGAAATATATATTAATAATGCCAATTTACTTACTTCAGATGGTTGGATATTGATTGGGCCAAGTCTTATCCATCTCGTACTTCCATTCACCTCAGTTCCAATGCCTGGAAGTAACAAGGCCAGTAATAATAAAAAGGAGGCCAACAGAAAAAACCAATCATAGTTATAAAATAATTTGGAGGGAATGCTAATAGCAATAACGGAAGTGATCATGCCTAAACAAAGAAAAATGATATGTTTTTCTGCAAATTGAAATGGATTGCCATACATTTTTTCTGCGACATAAACACTTGAAGAGGTCACCATGACTAAGCCAATAAATAAAAGGCAGATAAATGGGAGGATAATTAAAATATTTTCTCTATCAATCATTTAATATCTCTTGAGCTAAATTTAAAAAATGCTCACCTCTCTCTTCAAAATTTTTATAATCCCTACCGCTAGGATTAGCTGGTGAAAATAAAATTTGTACATTGCCAGCAAAGCTATGATTGATGTGCTTCAAGGTATCTTCTAAAGATTGAAAAATAGACTTATTGCGATGAATTATCTTGCTGCTTAACTGATCTGCATGCTTTCCACAAATATAAAGATATTGCGGCTTGGAAAGCAATAAAGAATCATATCTCTCTTTGTCTGGGTCTCCCATAAGTATTAGATGCACACAAGAGTTATCAGAGACATTGCTGAGAGCGTATTTTAACGAATCTGTATTGGTCGACTTAGAATCATTAATAATGATTGCTCGATTATTAAGTATTATCTTTTCTAGTCGATGAGGTAAATTTATTAAATCTTGAGGTTGCAAGCCTCCCTGGTAGGTGTTTCCTGTAATTATTTTAAATATTTCAAAGGGACTATTTTCAGTGGTTGATTGATTTGCTTCTAAAATTCTATTTTTAGCATTTATGTAATTATCGAAACTACCGTGATGGTCAATATGATCAGGAGCGATATTTAACAGAACACCAAAATCAAGTAAATTATCTTTCATTTTTTCAAGCTGAAAACTGGATAGCTCAATGATTGAATATTTTTTTTTAGAATTAATGCTATCAAGAAGCGGTCTGCCAAAATTCCCTAATATTTCAGCATTATCTAGCAATTGACTTAAATGCATGCAGCATGTGCTTTTACCATTTGTTCCAGTAATCCCTATTTTAATGGAGCTGTCTTCTTCAAAAAATATATCTAAATCAGTTTTAAAATTAACTTTTTCAAATTCATTGTTGGGATAGAGCTCAAGAATATTGATGCCTGGGCTTATATAAACCATCTCATAGGATTGTAATTTCTCTTTACTAGGAAGTTTGCTGAATGCATTAGGGTGATCAACATGCTTGACATCATAGATATCAAATTTAACTCCATTCTTCGTCAAGTATCGGTCAAATGATTGACCTGTCATGCCATAGCCAAATATTAAAGATGTCATTTAATTTTTTTATCTTAGCTTTAGTGTTGCTAAAGCGAAAAGAACAAGTACAAAAGTAATGATCCAAAAACGAACAATTACTTTTGGTTCTGCCCAGCCTTTCAGCTCAAAATGATGATGAATGGGAGCCATTAAAAAAACTCGCTTGCCTCGAATTTTATACGAGCCTACTTGAATGATGACGCTGAGTGTCTCCATCACAAATACTCCTGCCATAATTGCAAAAACTATTTCATGTCTAACTAAGACAGCTAGCGTTCCAAGAATACCTCCTAGCGTCAGTGATCCGAGGTCACCCATAAAGATTTGAGCAGGATAAGTGTTATACCAAAGAAAGCCTATTCCAGCACCTATCAAGGCTCCACAAAATACAATTAACTCACCTGTTAAAGGATGAAATGGAATAAATAAATAATTTGCAATAATTTGATTACCCATTGCATAAGCAATCAAGCCAAGGCCAGCAGCTATTAATACAGATGGCAGGATAGCTAAGCCATCTAAGCCATCTGTTAAATTCACTGCATTAGAGGAGCCCATAATTACAAATACACTAATACACAAAAAAGTAAGTGGAGAAATAATAAAAATAAACTCCTTATCGAAAGGAAGGATAAAAATTTGATTATTTCCCTCTGGGGATACTTGAAGCATAAATAGCATTGCAGTAAGGGAGAATATAAATTGTAAACAAAGTTTATATCTTCCATTCAACCCCTTAGAGCTCGTATGCCTAATTTTTAACCAATCATCCGCTAAACCAATGCTGGAAAAAGAAAGAGTTACAAAGATTAGTATCCAGATATATGGATTTTTTAAATCTGCCCAAAACAAGGTAGAAATTAATAGTGAAAATATAATAATTAATCCGCCCATAGTAGGCGTACCAGCTTTTGCAAGATGGGACTGGGGGCCATCATCTCGGATAGATTGTGAAAATTGCATTTTAGTTAGCAGGCTAATAATTAATGGGCCTAGCAATATAGATAAAAGCAATGCGGTTAATGTTCCACCAATAGTCCTAACAGTAAGGTAACGCAGGACATCAAATCCAGAGTCATAAGCCATTAACCATGTTCCTAGAAGCTCAATCATCTCTGTCTCCTATATTGATAAATTCTTCCATCCGCATACCCCTTGAGCCCTTTAATAAAACATAGTCTTTCTTAGAAATTTCTGATTTTAAAAATTCGGTTAAGGCTATTTTTGAGTTAAAAAATATGCCAGAAGAACCAAAACTATCAACAGAATGTTTAGCAAGGTCGCCAAAGCCTAAGAACAAGTCTATATTCTTGATTTTCGCATACTCTCCAATCTCCTTGTGAAATTTCTTTCTGTACCTTCCAAGTTCTTTCATATCTCCTAGTATCATAATTTTTCTTCCTCTCATTTGATGCAGCACATCTATTGCAGCTTTGACAGAATCAGGATTAGCGTTGTAAGAATCATTAATAAGATTTGATTGGTTTATCCATGGTTGAAACTCAAGTCTTTGAGATTCATTTTTAAAGCTTTTCAATGACTTAAGAAAAAAATTCATGTCTCCATTTAACTGATACACACTAGAAAATGCAGCGAGAATATTTAAGATATTATGATTCCCCATAAGAGGAGTGCTCACCAGGATTTGATCTTTAAAATATTGAGAATAAATGGAAAAAGATGTTCCTGCTGTAGAAGACTCAATATTGCTAGCAAAAAATTCAGCCGAATCGTCTAAACCAAATGTTATAAAAGAAATATCTTTCCTTAACCTTCTCCAATAATTTAAATGCGGGCCATTTGGCACTATGGCAGTACCATTATTTTTAATGTTATGAATTAATTCTGACTTTACCTCTAGGACACCTTTTAATGAATTTAAGCCCAATAAATGAGAGTGGCCAATATGAGTAATAATACCTATATCTGGTTGGATGATTTTCGATAAAAAGTGGATATCTCCCTTTTTTGCTGCTCCCATTTCAAAGATTGCTGCCTCATTTTTTAAATCAAGCATCAAAGCACATAAAGGTAACCCTATTTCGTTATTAAAATTTTTAAACGTTGAGAAACTATTTTTAATTCCTGCGCTAAGAATGTTTTTGGTAGTTGTCTTACCATTGCTACCAGTGATACCAATGACAGGTCCTGTAAAATTTTTTAAAGTAACTTGAGCCAACTTAGCCAATGCTTTTTCTGGGTTTGAGACACCAAGAGTGTTGTCTTTAAGCTTATTGGCATTCATATCTTTTTTAGCTTTAATAATTGCAAATACTGCTCCATTCGAAAACGCATCATCACAGTATTTACTCCCATCTTCATTTGAGCCGGTGAGCCCTATAAAGACCGAATGCTGTTTTGCCTTTCTAGAATCAATACAGAAATCTTTGATTAGAGATCTGTGTTTACCTGCTATTCCCAAGACTGATAATATGTCACTGGTATTTTGAATAAATTTCATTTTATATGCTGCTTAGAACACATTCTCGATCATTAAATGGAATTTTATTTCCGCCCTCTTCCATTGTTCTTTCATGCCCCTTACCTAATATTACCAAGATATTTTGATTAGTGAGAGATGCAAGGCCTTGCATAATTGCATCTTGTCTGGACTGTATAACGGTTAAATGTTGAAACTTACTTGCACCAGTAGCATCTTCAACTATTCGCTGGAATGCCTCTCCTCGATTATTATCAGAAGTAAAAATTATTTTTTTTGCATAATTTTCTGCGACCTCCATCATCTTGGGGCGCTTTTCTTTATCCCTTTCACCCCCGCAACCAAAGATTAGCAAGATATCGGAATAAGATTGTGATAATGCGGATAATATATTTTCCATAGCATCTGGATCATGCGCAAAATCAATAAACACATCACCTCTGTCCAACCGCAGTAACTCACTTCTTCCTGGGGGCAAGCTTATATCTGAATAGTCTATTGCCTCGAGTTCATTCTTTGAAATTGAATCAGAAATTAGAGCTATCGCACAAGCAAAGTTATCAAGATTGAATTGAGGAAACAATGAAATTTCAATTAAGAAGCTACAATTAGGCAATTGAAATTTAATTGCAGACGAACCGTCATCAGTAAATTTTGTATTAAAATAAAAAGATGCTGATGAATCTTGAGCGCTAATAAATTGAATTCTTTCTTTGTGCTCCGAGGTGTTTAAATTAGATGCCACTAAAGAAGAGTCTATGAAAGCCATCGGGGTACTTGCTGAGTGGAGATTAAATATTGAGAGCTTAGCTTTAATATATTGCTCAAGAGATCGGTGATAATCCAAATGATCTGATTTAATATTTAGAAGCATAGTTCGATGAAAAGGCAATGAGAGCAATCGCTCTTGCTCTAATGCATGTGAGGATACTTCTAAAAAAATAAATGTTTGTTCATTAGATTGGATGTCGCCTAAAAGCTCAAATAGCTCAAATATGCCTGGGGTTGTATTGCCTTTAGTGGAAATTAATTCATCATTTATGATTGCTCCAAGAGTTCCGATATAACAGGAGGGTTTTTTAAGTTTCCTTATAATTTGATGAGCCATAAAAGTAGTAGATGTTTTGCCATTAGTTCCTGTCACCCCGTGAACCAAGAAATGATCTTCATCAAGGTCATAAAAGTTAAATAAAAATTTAATTAGTAAGCTTTCAAGATTCTTACTAGAGATGAATGGAATCTTTACTCCATTTGGCTTGGGCTGATCACTAAGAATGCACACAGCGCCATTTGAAATAGCATTGTCTATAAACTTTATGCCATGAGAATTTATACCAGCTCTAGCTACGAATAAATATCCATTCTTTACGTCTCTTGAGTCATCAGTGATACCAAGAATAAATTTTTCAATATTGCAAGCAACATTAAAATAAGAAGAAACGTTTGATATGCTATTCATCAAGATAATTTAATACATCTTTTGAAATAGCTGCAAATAAGGGAGCAGCAACCATACCTCCTGAATAATTATTCAATCCAGGCTCCTCCACACTAACAAAGATAGTAAGTCGCTTCGAGCTTAAAGGAGCAATGCCTGCAAAAGAAGAAATATACTTACTTTTGTCATAGCCGCCGCTAGAACTAGGTTTATGGGATGTTCCAGTCTTTCCAGCAACTGAGTGATCAGTAATTGAAGCTAATTTACCAGTACCATCTTTGACCACAGACTCTAAGGCAAGTAATACTTGTGATGCTGTATTGCTTGATATAACTCTCTGCTGATAAACTTCCTCGTCATTTTGAAAGATTTTAAAATCTTTTAGGTAGCCATCATTTGCAAATACGGAATAAGCTTGAGCTATCTGAAGGGCAGAAGCAGTCATGCTGTAGCCAAAACCTAAACTTGCAATTTCATGATCAGAAATATTTGGTCTAGTGTTAATGGTGCCATAGGCTAAACCAGGGAAAAAGATATTAGACGGTTTGGATAAACCAAACGCTTTATAGCTAGAAGTTAGGCCATCTACTCCAATCATAAGGGCGAGTTTTGAGGCGCCAACCTGACTAGATTTCTGAATAATTTCCTTAAAGCTTAATTCTCCATAATTTCTTGGATCCGAAATTTTTCTATTATTGAGACTTATAAAACCGGGGCTGGTATCTATTACCTGATCAAGGCTAATAAGGCCTAAATCAATTCCTTTGGCCAGAACCAATGGTTTAATAATTGATCCAGGTTCAAAAGCATCAACCAGCACCCTATTTCTTTGAATAATTCTTGATCGGCTGTTTGGATTGTAAGAAGGATAGCTAGCTATTGCTAAGATTTCACCAGAATGATTATCCAACACAATTGCACTGCCTCCTTTGGCATTATTAGCATTGATAAATCTTGAAAGATGCTTGAAAGTATAAAATTGAATTCTGCTATCAATAGTTAAGTTAAAGTTTTGGCCAGGAGTAACTGGACTAACTTCTTTGGGTTTCCTGCTAGCATTTCTTGTTACTATTTCCATTCCGGCAATACCAGACAATCTATCATCTAAGATATTTTCTAGGCCTTCCAAGCCATTACCATCCTTTCCTGCGAAACCAATGAATGGTGATGCTTGTTCTCCAAGAGGATAATAACGCTTTTGAAATGACTCTATTTCAACCCCATTAAGACGCAAGGCTTTAATTCTTTCGTGTTGAGAAAAATCTAAATTAGAAAATAATAATGATTTTCTCTTTAACTCATCTATCTCATCAAATGATTGATTGATTGCAAGAATTTTTTTAATTGCAGAATACTCTTCCTTTGAAAAATTACGTAAGGCAAAAAGATTGTATTGCACAACAGATACTGCCAATGGAAAATTATTCCGATCATAGATTCCTCCTCGTAATGCAGTAATAACCCTAGAAGTGTTAAGCATTCTCTCGCCCTTAGATCCCAGAAAATCTCTATCATTAAATTGTATGGCAAAAATTCTGAACATTACTATGCAAAAAATGATGATTAAAGTTGCGTAGATAGTTAATGCACGCCAGCCTAGACCTAGATTATTTTTCATGATGAATTATCTTAATATTAATAATTTCTTCCATCTTCAATATTTCTTTTGCATGACGCTCTACTTTTGCTGGTGAGTTCAAGTGATAGTGCTCAGTTTGAAGTTGAACGCTAATTTGCTTGAACTTGTTCTGAGAAAGCTTGAGATAAGCTTGATTTTCAAACTCTTGAGCTATTTGCCATCTCACTTTTACAGTTTCTAAGCAGATGCATAGCAAAATAAAAAGTAAAAAAAATAAAAAATATAATCTTATTGAGAATTTCATAACTTTGAATAGACTCTCATAACTGCACTTCTAGATCTAGGATTTCGTTTAATTTCTTCAGCAGAAGGTTTAATTTTCTTTTTAATGCAATGAAAGCTCTCTTTAACGACATTGTTAATAGGAATATCCTTTGGAAGAGACTGAATGTTGGGTTTAAAAAAGTTCTTCACTATTCTGTCTTCAAGGGAGTGAAAAGAAATGATAGCTATTACTCCATTTGCATTTAGTAGCTGAGATAGTTTTCCCAAAGCAATTTCTAAATGCTCTAATTCATTATTTACATGGATTCTAATTGCTTGAAAAGTTTTGGTTGCAGGATGCTTTTTGCCTGTTCTTTTTAAAACACCCTCAATGATTTTTACAAGATCTGAGGTGCTGTGAATTAAAGTGTGATTGCGAAATTCAACTATGGCTTTTGCAATTCTTCTAGAAGCCTTTTCTTCTCCATATTTATATATAACATCGCTGATTTCTTGTTCAGTTGACTCATTTAAAAAACTTGCAGCGCTAAAACCTTGAGAAGTATCCATACGCATATCTAATGGGCCTTCTCCCTGAAAACTAAAACCTCTAGAGTGATTATCAAGATGTGTTGAGCATGTTCCTAGATCTAAAAGAATTCCATTAAATTGCTGCTCTGAAAATAGAGCATCTATCTGAGAGTAATTTGCGTGAAAAATCTTAAATCTTTTGTCTGCAATATTATCTTTCCCATAAGATACTGCTTCCAAATCTCTATCTACAGCAAAAAGTTTGCCTAATGGAGAAAGTCTGTTTAATATTTCTTGAGAATGGCTGCCTCTTCCAAACGTTAGATCTAGATATGATCCGGATAAATCATTCAGTAAAAAATCTAACGATTCTTCCAGTAGAACTGGAACGTGTAACATTGATTAATCTACTTGTTTTCTCATGAAGGTCGGCACATCAAGGAAATCAATTTCCTCTGCAGACGATGTGCCACCTGACTCTACGTGTCTAATTGAGTGAGCGTTTAAACCCACTGGATTCAGTTGCACTGTTGCTTGCCTGGTATTGTCTACCGCTAATGTAGCTCCTCTTTGATTTATGCCTGTTGCAACTATTGTTACCAAGAGCTCGTCCTCGTCCATAGTATCGTCTTCCACAACTCCCCAAATAATTGTTGCATCTTCCGCTGTGAATTCTCGAATAACTGAATCAACTTCAGCATTATCAGATAATCTGACTCCATTAGCTGAAATGTTTACCAAGATGCCTCTTGCATCTTTTAGCTCGACATCTTCGAGCAGCTCTGAGCTAACTGCTTGTTGAGCTGCATCTATTCCCCTGCCTTCTTCTGCGCGAGAACTACCAGTGCCCATCATCGCAATACCTTTTTCTGACATCACAGTCTTTACATCAGCAAAATCAACATTAACGTAACCTGGCTTCATAATAATATCTGAAATGCCTTGAACTGCTCCTTTTAAAATATCATCAGCTTTTGCAAAAGCTTCTTGCATAGTAGTTCTAGAGCCTAATATTTCCATTAGTTTTTCATTTGGTATTGTTATAAGACTGTCGACTTCTTCGACCAATTCAGAAATACCGCCTTCAGCAGCCTTTTGTCTTTCCTTTCCCTCAAAACTAAAAGGTTTAGTTACCACTGCAACTGTTAATGCTCCAAGCTCTTTTGCAATTTGGGCAATAACAGGTGCTGCACCTGTTCCTGTTCCACCACCCATGCCAGCAGTAATAAAGACCATATCGGCGCCATCAAGCATATCTGTAATCGCATCTCTATCTCTTTCTGCTGCTTGCTTTCCAACTTCAGGATTAGCGCCTGCCCCCAAACCCTTGGTAAGGTTGTCGCCTAATTTTAAAATAGTTGCTCCTTTAGCTTTGTCTAATGCCTGGGAGTCTGTATTGGCACATATAAAATCTGGTCCCTGTATCTCATGTTCCATCATATGAATCACTGC
>JGI26380J51729_10001351_pt1 | contig 11363 bp, 11 predicted proteins | sample SaaInlV_165m_DNA_FD_51729 | JGI IMG/M metagenome (IMG submission 51729) | reverse complement strand
ATGACTGAATGGTGCTGGGGATTTGGCTGGGGAGATGAAACTATTGACAAAAAAACAAGGTCAATGATGAACCTTACTATGCTTGCTGCGCTTGGAAAAATGGATGAGTGGGAAATACATCTTAAAGGTGCCCTAACGAATGGTGTAAGTAAAAACGAGATCAAATCAATTCTGCATGTGATTGCAATATACTGCGGCGTTCCTCAAGGTGTAGAGTGTTTTAAAGTTGCAAGAGGAGTTTTAGAGAAGGCAGGTGAAATCTGACAAAACCTTTGCTAATTTAACCTTGCTGAGAAGTTTTTTTTGAGACAGTCATTGCAACAGCAAATGCTATCAATATAACTCCTATTATTGACACAAAGTTCATAGTTTCTCCAAACAAATACCAAGCTTGGATAGCAACAAGAGCAGGCACTAGATAAAAGTAACTCCCAACTTTTGCAGAAGCATCTTGCTTGATCATTGTCATTAATAGAAGCACTGCACCAATTGAAAGCCCAAAAATTTGCCAACCTAAGGTAACAATAAATGTACTAGTCCAATTTATTTCACCTGTCTCAAAATAAAATGATATAAAAACACACAGTATAAAAGCACCAAGGTATTGAATCAACGTACCACTAATTAAATCCATTTCATTACAAAAGCGCTTTTGATAAATAGTACCTACTGAGATGCTAAATAGAGATCCAAATACAGCTAAAACTCCCCAAAAAGAAAAGTTAGTGAAAAAACCATCAAAACCAAAATCAAGTTTTTCAAATAAAATTAAATATAGTCCAATAATTCCTATTAATAAACCTAGCCATTGTCTAGTTGTGACCTTTTCATGGAGAATTATACCTGCTATAAATGCCATTCCAAGTGGCTGAAGACCGATAATCATAGCAGTAAGCCCTACAGATACTTCCCACTTAATCGCCTGAAAAACACCGCCAAGATAAATCCCATGAATTAATAAACCAGTTACCATTAAATGTATAAAAGCCAAGCCAGATTTTGGCCAAATGCTTTTATTGACTTGTGTGAATATAATCAGCACTATTAATGTTAGTCCATTACGATAAGATAACAAAGTGAAAGGCTCTGCGAATTGAAGGCCATATTTAGCAGCTACGAAACCTGTGCTCCAAATCAAAACAAATAGCCATGGAATTATTTTAGAGTTCATTCTAAGATCTCTCATTTAGTTATCTATTTGTCAGATCTTTCATTAATTTAGAATAGACAAATTACTGAATTATTTAAATTTTAATTTTATACAGAAACACTAGACTTAGAACAATCCTAACATAAGAGAAAGCTTCATTAGACTATAATTAGATTTATCATTTTCCAAGTAAGTTTTATGAAGCATTTTTGTGTCACAATTCTACTGATATTACTAAATATTTTTTCTCAAACATCTGCAGAAACTAATACAGTTTTAAATGATACAAGCAAAGCGACTAATGCAATTTCATCATCGTTAATTCTTGATAATGATGGCTCATCGGACTTAGGTCGGCCTGTTCCAGTTAATGAAGCTTTTGAGTTAAGCGCTATCTTAACTGGATCTCATTCACTTTCAGTTAAATGGAACATAAAAAAGAATTACTATCTTTACCAAGACAAAATCTCATTTGCAGTTGAAGAAGCAACAATTAAAGACGTTCTATACCCGGAGGCAACAATTAAAAACGATGAATTTTTTGGAGAAGTCAGCGTTTATACCTCTCCTTTAGAGATTCAAATTGAAGTTGAGGATGAGCTAAGCCCTTACGTAATATTGACAGTTGAACATCAAGGGTGCTGGGAGGGTGGAGTATGCTACCCACCTCAAGTTGACAGACTCAAAGTAAGCACCATAGGTGCAGAAAGGATAACAGGTTCTGACAGACCAACAGCAACCGATTCAGAAAAAATCACCTCTAAAAAATTCGAGCAAGGAGGCATTACTCTATTTTTAGCAGCCTTTCTAGCCGGTCTCGCCTTGTCTTGGACTCCTTGTGTATATCCAATGGTTCCAATCTTATCTGGAATTATTATTGGACAGAAAGAGGCCCCTAGCAATCTAAATGCAATCTTAATGTCGGTCACATTTGTTTTTTCAATGTCCCTCGCTTATGGTTTAATCGGAGCTTCTGCTGGCTACTTTGGAGCTGGAATAAACCTACAAGCTGTGATGCAAACCCCCTGGATCTTATTTGTTTCCAGCTTAATCTTTATTGCTCTAGCCCTCTCCATGTTTGGCCTTTATGATATTCAGCTGCCCTCAAAAATTCAAACTAAGCTCACAAACCTAAGCAATGCACAATCTGGTGGAAGCTTTGTTGGCGTTAGCATAATGGGCTTTCTTTCTGCTTTAATTGTTGGGCCTTGTGTGACGCCATTTCTTGCAACCGCCTTAAGTTATGTGATTGCTGGTGGAAGTGCCGCTAAAGGCGGTGCAAGTCTTTTTGCCATGGGCCTTGGCATGGGTGTGCCACTAATAATAATTTGCGGCTGGGGCGTCAATACACTTCCAAAAGCAGGGGCATGGATGGAAAACGTCAAACGAGTCTTTGGGTTCGCAATGATAGCTGTTGCCCTTTACCTTTTAGATCGAATCTTATATCCTTTTTTATCACTTATTCTTTGGGCATTATTATTTTCAGTGGCACCAGTTATGCTTGGTGTTTTCAAAAATTTAAACAAATCAATTTCTCCTCTAAACATCTTATTCAAGCTACTTTCTCTGGCCGTTCTAGCTTATGGATTTATGTTATGGTTTCTTGTTGCAAAGGGAAATGGAGATGTTCAGCAACCACTAGATTCAATCATATATGGTGATAAGATTGATATATCAAATAGCATCAAATTTCAAATAATTAATGATGAAGAGCGTCTCGATAATTTAATTTTAAGCACTAATGAAAACAACAAAATGCTTGTTATTAAATTCTATGCCGAATGGTGTATAGCTTGCAACAAGATGGAAAGGGTAGTTTTTACAGACACTCTTGTCAGTCAATCACTTAAAGGCTCTCAAGCCTATACAGTTGATGTCACTGATAATAACGCCTTTAGTCAGTCAATATTATCAAGGTTCTCTCTCTTTGGACCGCCAGCAATCTTATTTTTCAAGAATGGAAAAGAATTGAGGGATCAGAGAATTATTGGTGAAGTGAATGCAGCAGAGCTTACAAAACACATAAATAACATAAATTCGTTATAAGCCCATTTCCCGCTAAATGCCTCTAAATGTGGCTATTTTTTGCTATATAGCTGGTAAAATACTTAATCTTAATACTTAATAAAGAATCACATCTTTAGGCTTATCTTTAATATTTCTAAGCCAAAACATGTACTTATAACATTTATAGCTTGCAAGCTAGTTTCATATATTTAAGTTTTAAATAACAGTTAATAAAATAAAAAGGAGCGTCAATGGATATTCGAAAAGTTAAAAAATTAATGGAGCTTCTGGAAGAATCTGGAATGTCAGAGATTGAAATTAAGGAGGGTGAAGAGTCCGTAAAAATCTCAAGATATGGCAACTCCCCAGCTCCTGCCCAGCATCCATCCAATCTTTTGTTCAGCAGCAAGCTCCAGTTAGCTCCGCTCCCACCTCACAAACAGCAAGCCCAAATGAACAGCCTCAAGAAACTGGCCAATCTGTAACGTCTCCAATGGTTGGAACATTCTATTCTGCCCCATCTCCAACGGCAAAACCATTTGTGTCAATTGGACAAAAAATCAATCAGGGAGATACAGTTGGAATTATTGAGGCAATGAAAATAATGAATCAAATAGAGTCTGACCAATCTGGGACAGTGATTGAGATTCTTGTTAAAGATGGTGAAGCAGTTGAATTTGGACAATCACTAATAGTTGTAGAATGAGCTCAATTAAAAAAGTTTTAATCGCAAATCGTGGCGAAATTGCTCTACGTATTCTTAGGGCTTGTAAGGAGCTTGGCATTCAAACAGTTGCTGTTTATTCAACTGCAGATAAAGACTTAAAGCATGTTAGGCTAGCTGATGAAGCTGTATGTATTGGTCCCCACCCATCAATCAAAAGCTACTTAAACATTCCAGCAATTATTAGTGCTGCTGAGCTGACCCACTCTGATGCAATTCATCCTGGCTATGGCTTTCTTTCAGAGAATGCTGATTTTGCAGATCAAGTTGAACAAAGTGGCTTTATATTTATTGGTCCTAGAGCTGAAAATATAAGGGTTATGGGTGACAAAGTTGCTGCTATTGAAGCAATGAAAAGTTCAGGTGTTCCTTGTGTGCCAGGTTCTGATGGTGCACTTGATGACAATGAAAAAAGAAGCGTTAAAATTGCAAAAGAAATTGGTCTACCAATAATTATTAAAGCTTCGGGCGGTGGTGGTGGTCGAGGCATGAGAGTCGTTGAAGAAGAAAAAGATTTGGCTGACTCAATTCAACTTACAAAGTCTGAAGCATTAAGCTTTTTTGGAAATGGTGAAGTCTATATGGAAAAATTTCTGACAACACCTCGCCATGTTGAGATACAAGTTCTTGCTGACCAGCACGGCAATGCTATTCATCTTGGTGAGAGAGATTGCTCTATGCAAAGGAGGCATCAGAAAGTAGTTGAAGAAGCTCCAGCTCCTGGAATCTCTTCAGAACTTAGAAATAAGATTGGCAATATTTGTGCTGAAGCATGTAAAAAAATTAATTACCGTGGTGCGGGTACCTTTGAGTTTCTTTTTGATAATGATGAGTTTTACTTTATTGAAATGAACACTAGGGTTCAAGTTGAACACCCCGTAACAGAAATGATTACGGGCGTTGATATTGTTCGAGAACAAATTTTAATCGCTGGTGGGGACAAATTGTCTTATGAGCAGAGTGATATAAAAATCCGTGGCCATGCAATTGAATGCAGAATTAATGCAGAAGACCCCGAGAGCTTTATGCCTTCTCCTGGAAAAATTACCCAGTATCATGCTGCAGGTGGTCTCGGCGTTAGGATAGACTCTCATATCTACAACGGATATAATGTGCCGCCCCACTATGATTCAATGATTGGGAAGGTGATTACATATGGCGATAATAGAATTAATGCGATTATAAAAATGCAAAATGCGCTTGATGAGATGGTGATAGATGGCATCAAAACCAATATTCCTCTTCAAAGAAAAATTATGGTTGACAAGGTTTTTCAAAAAGGTGGGATGAATATACACTATCTTGAAAAGATGCTTGGAGATGAAAAATGAAAATCAAAGTTGGAATAATTGGGGGCTCAGGTTACACTGGCATTGAGCTTTTACGAATCATACATCAACATCCCAACGCAGAGGTTCATGCNATTACCTCAAGAGCGCTTGAGGGCAGAAAGATCTCTGAAGTTTTTCCTAATATGCATGGAATATCTGAGCTAACTTATCTTCTTCCTGATGATAATAGNCTATTTGAATGCGACATTGTATTTTTTGCTACACCACATGGCGTTGCAATGAACAATGCAGCACTTTTTTTGGAAAAAAATATTAAAGTTGTTGACCTGGGAGCAGACTTCAGGATCACCAATGCAACTACCTGGTCTGACTGGTACAAGATGGAACATACCCAAGAATCTCTTCTTAAAGAAGCCGTTTATGGTCAACCAGAAATGAAAAGAGATGCCATTAAAGATGCTCGGCTAGTTGCAAATCCAGGCTGCTATCCAACAGCAGTTCTTTTAGCATTAAAACCACTCCTTCAAAATAACCTAATAGATACGTCAAATATAATTGCGGACTGNAAGTCAGGTACAAGTGGTGCTGGCCGGATTGCAAACCAAGCTACTCTTTTTTGTGAAATTACTGAAAGCTTTAAGCCTTATGGGGTTAGTGGACATAGGCATTTTCCTGAAATCAAACAAGAAATAGANTCAATGACTGAATCACCAGTTGGCCTNACATTTACCCCTCATTTGCTTCCAATGAGTCGTGGGATTGAAGCTACAATTTATGTTGACTTAATAGACTCAGATNTCGATATATTGGCATGCTTCGAAAATGCCTATGAAAACGAAGAATTTGTTAAAATATTGCCTGAAGGTGTCTACCCTGAAACCCGTTCAGTTAAATCTTCTAACTATTGCCAGATCTCAGTTCAGTATGTTGAACATAGCAATAAGCTTGTTATTATGTCTGTAATCGACAATTTAGGTAAGGGAGCAGCTGGACAAGCAATTCAAAATATGAATTTAATGTTTGGACTAAACGAACAGGAAGGACTCAAACAAATCGGACTTTTGCCGTAATTATTTGACTAATAGATTTACTCGGAGATAACCCATGGTTGCCACTGAAATACAAGACGAAGCTGACATAGTTTTTAGTGATAGTGCTGCTAATCGAGTTGCACAGCTAATCAAAGAAGAGAAGAATCCTTCTTTGCGACTACGTGTCTATATTACTGGTGGAGGCTGTTCTGGTTTCTCTTATGGATTTACCTTTGATGAAAACCTCAAAGAGGGAGATAGTGGAGTTAACAAACAAGGCGTTGAGCTAGTAATTGACCCAATGAGCTATCAATATCTGATGGGCTCAACAGTAGATTACTTAGAGGATCTTCAAGGTGCAAGGTTTATTGTAAGCAACCCAAATGCCAAAACCACTTGTGGTTGTGGCTCTTCTTTTTCAATTTAAAAACTAATTATATGACTGAATACATTCCAGGCCTAGCAGGCGTTCCAGCAACCAAATCATCCATTTCTTCAATTGATGGAGAAAAGGGAATACTTGCCTACAGAGGCTACTCAATACAAGACCTTGTTGAGCACTCCTCATTTGAAGAAACTGCACTTTTATTAATGAATGGAGAACTTCCATCTCCGCAAGAGCTGACAAACTTTAAAAATACCCTAAACAAACGCAATGAAGTAAAACGCAAAATTCGCCATTTGCTTTGGTCACTTCCTTCAACTGGACACTCAATGGACGTGCTTCAAACTGCTATCGCATCTATGGCCACTTTCTATCCTGATGCTGGAGCTTCTGAACCAGATTCGTCTTACACTCAAAACGCTCTGATCAAAATAATATCCAATATGAGTACCTTAGTTGCTATGTGGACTCGAATCAGTAGAGGTTATGATCCAATTCCGCCAAGTAAAACAATGACTTATGCGGAAAACTTTATGTACATGTGTTTTGGAGAGGAGTCTGACCCAGAAATTGTAAACCTATTAGATGCCTCATTAATTTTGCACGCTGAACANACAATCAATGCCTCAACTTTTTCTACTATGGTGACGGCGTCCTCACTTGCCAACCCTTTTGCCTCAATTGCTGCAGGAGTTGGAACGCTTGCGGGGCCTTTACATGGAAATGCAAATGAAAATGTACTTATTATGCTCGATGAAATTGGCTCTCCAAAGAATGCTCGTAAATGGATTGAAGATAGGCTCAAAAATAAACAAGTCATCTGGGGAATGGGTCATCGCGAATATAAAACTAAAGATCCTAGGGCAACAATTCTTGAGAAAATGATTAAGACTTATATCAAGAAAAATGGCCTCAAACTCTCTAACCGCTTTGAAACAGCGCTTGAGGTTGAAAGCATCTGCAACGAGCTTTTGTCTCAAAAGGGGGTTTACCCTAACGTAGACTTTTACTCGGGAATCCTGTATTCAGAGATTTTTAATTTTACTAAAGAGCACTTTACTTCTATTTTTGCTATGGCACGCTCTGCAGGGTGGGTGGCTCATTGGCATGAACAAGTGAGCGACAATAGAATATTTAGGCCAACACAAATATATATTGGGGCTGATTTTAGGGATTACCCCGCACAATAGAAATGGAAAAAACCACCCACTTTGGCTATAAACAAGTCGACGTTGAAAAAAAACAAGGCCTTGTAAAAGAGGTCTTTGACTCAGTTGCAGGTAAATATGACCTCATGAATGATGTGATGTCAATGGGTACTCATCGACTCTGGAAAAACTACACTATTTCCAGTAGCAATGTTAAAGAGGGGGATCATGTTCTTGATATTGCTGGAGGCACTGGCGATCTGGCCATTAAGTTTAGAAAAAAAGTTGGCCCTTCTGGCAAAGTAATCCTTTCAGATATTAACGAATCTATGCTTCATGAGGGAAGAAAAAACCTTATCAATCATGGCATCATTGACGTCGAGTTCGTTCAAGCCAATGCTGAATCGCTGCCTTTTGAAGACAATACTTTTGACTGTGTAAGCATTGCCTTTGGACTCAGAAATGTTACCGACAAGGATGCTGCCTTAAAACAAATGTANCGTGTTTTAAAAAAAGGTGGAACTCTTTTAATCCTGGAATTTTCCAAGGTTGAAAATCAAATGCTAGAAAAAGCTTATGACTTCTATTCATTTAATCTTATTCCTAAATTTGGAGAATATTTTGCAAATGATGAAGATAGCTATCAGTATCTTGCAGAGTCTATTCGAAAACACCCTGACCAAGAAACCCTAAAAGCTATGGTTCTTGATGCTGGATTTGAGTTTTGTGAATTNCACAACCTAACCGGTGGAATCGTTGCACTTCATAAAGCAGTAAAGACTTAAACAAAATGTTTCGTCTTGCCATTGAAAAAGCGCTCAACCATATGATCAATGCTAATAGCGTTGACATATCTCTCATTGATAATAAGATTATCAGCCTAAATGTTGATGAGATTGACTTGAGTTTATTTTTTTTGTGTCTAAATGCTCGCATCTTTGTTATAAACAATACTCAAAACAAAAAAACTGATGTTGAAATAAGAATGAATAAAGAATCGTTTTTGTCCTTATTTAAAGGTGTCACTTTAGAAGATTTAATCGAAAAAGAAGACATAGAAATCAATGGAAGNATTAAAACAGCACAACAACTTGCAGACCTCCTGGCCTCATCGTCAATTGACATAGAAGAACTGATTTCACAATATACTGGTGACATTATTGCACACCAGGTTGGTCAATCATTTAAGCAGATTAAAAACATGTCATTAAAAAATGATGGTTCAATCATTGACACTTTAAAAGAAGAGCTAACCACCCTTTTAATAGCGCCCAGTCGATCAACAATTTTTAAAGGCAGGTCATCATAAATGAAGAGTTTGTTTCGATTTTTAAGTATTTTAAGAACACTAATTCGTTACAGGTTAGACCACTTAATACTCTCTACTTCTTTTCTAAAAAGCCTAAAGCCTTTAATCTATTTAACTCCGTGGCATTATTTTCCTAGCAAAAAGTTTTCAAGGGGCGAGCGGATTCGTTTGGCNCTTGAAGAGCTAGGGCCGATNTTTATTAAGTTCGGNCAAACTTTATCTACGCGCAGAGATCTTTTGCCTGATGACATTGGCATTGAACTAGCCAAACTTCAAGATAAGTGTCCTCCTTTTCCTGCTGATGAGTCAAAAGCAATTATTGAAGATGCNCTTGGTGGCGAAGTTTCCAAACTTTTTTCTTCCTTCGATGACACCCCCCTTGCTTCAGCCTCCATAGCACAAGTTCATACTGCTATAACTCAAAAAGGCGAAGAGATCATTGTTAAGGTGGTTCGCCCAGGAATTGAAAAACAAATTAAAAGAGATATTAGACTTTTATATACTTTAGCCAGCCTAGCTGAAAGACATCAGGATGGAAAAAGGCTTAGGCCAAAAGAAGCTGTTGCTGAATTTGAGAGCATTATTTACAACGANNTNAACATGATGGTTGAGGCAGCTAATGCATCACTTTTAGGTAAAAATTTCAGCAACTCNAGCCTCTTGTATGTTCCTAAAGTTCACTGGGACCTTTGTCGTTCAAATGTCNTAGTTACTGAACGAATTTATGGAACTCCAGTAAATGACATAGAGGCCTTAAAAAAGAAAAATGTTGACTTTAAGTCTCTTGCAGAAGATGGTGTAATCATATTTTTTACTCAAGTATTCGACCATAACTTTTTCCACGCAGATATGCACCCTGGTAACATTTTTGTAGGTGAGAATAATCAATATACTGGTGTTGATTTTGGAATCATGGGCACGCTCACTGAAGCTGATCAGTATTATTTAGCTCAAAACTTTTTAGCTTTTTTCAACCAAGATTACAAAAAAGTATCCCAAGTTCACTTAGAGTCTGGATGGATTCCTGAGGGAACTAATGTTATGGAATTTGAAAATGCCATAAGAAGCGTTTGTGAGCCAATTTTTGAAAAACCTCTCAGTGAAATTTCTTTTGGTCAAGTTTTATTGAGCCTGCTAAAGGAAGCAAAGCGTTTTGACATGGAGGTGCAACCTCAGCTACTTCTGCTATATAAGACATTGCTTAATATCGAGGGCTTAGGACGTTCTCTTTATCCTGATCTTGACCTTTGGGCCACAGCAAAACCTTATCTAGAAAAGCTTGCTAAAGAAAAGTTTAGCCTCAAAAGCACTCTAAGGAAAATGTCTGATCAGATGCCTCAGCTCATTTCAGAGCTACCTGAATTACCAATGCTGTTAATTAATGCTCTTAAAGAAATTGAAAGCGGTTCATTTAAGAAAGAAAACTCAAAAAAACAAACTGAAGCCATCGTGTCTCAACTTAAAGAGAATGCAACTAAACAGCGATCGGCAATTTTTGCTCTAGTGTTCATAATAAGTGCAGGATTACTTGCCACCCAATCAGCCTGGGTTTTGACTATTGCCAGCTCAACTTTCGGTATTATATTTTGGCTAAAGTCGCGATAGAGAAATTTAGTTATTAGAAAAAGATTTCAGGTAAAATGTTCCCCCAGTCTATCTGGTCGCAAGATAGACAAATTGGTTGCACCGCATGATGCGGTGTTTTTTCATTTAATGGAGAACTCAAAATGAGCATTACAGTAAACGCCATAGAGCGTAAAGACCAGGGGAAAGGTGCGAGCCGCCGCCTGAGAAAAGAAGAGAAAGTTCCTAGCATTATTTATGGTGGTAAAGCTGCCCCAAAAATGATTTCGCTTAGCATTCACGAAATCACTCACTTACTAGAGGATGAAAATACATTTACATCTGTATTAGACTTGGTTGTGGGAAAAGAGACAGATTCTGTCGTTCTAAAAGACATACAGCGCCATCCCGCAAAAAATGTTGTTACTCACATTGACTTTTTACGAGTAGATGCCAAACAAACTCTGGTTACAACTACACCACTTCACTTTATTGGTGTGGAAGAGAATGAGGCGTTNAGACTAGGCAATATGCTTAATCAGTTTGTTGTTTCTGTTGAAATCTCTTGTCTACCAAAGGATCTTCCTCATGGTATTGACGTAGATGTAACTAAGCTTGAAATTGGCGATCATCTCTCATTAACGGATCTAGTATTGCCTGAAGGTGTTGTTATTACCTCACTTCAACATGAGGATATTGAAGCACACGACCAAACAGTATGCTCTGTCTCAGAACCTAAGATTGTTGAAGAGGA
>JGI26380J51729_10001339_pt1 | contig 11411 bp, 9 predicted proteins | sample SaaInlV_165m_DNA_FD_51729 | JGI IMG/M metagenome (IMG submission 51729) | reverse complement strand
AGAAAACGTTGGCCGTTCACTCACTGACAGATTTAACAACTTCAAAGCAAACCTTAAAAACAAAAGGACCTAACCTCTCCACCTATATCGAACTTCAAAAGCACCTATAATCGAAGAAGTATCCAGTTTGAAATCCCCTTTTGACCATTGCGTTCACGATTACCGCCATTCCACACGGCAATAGCCATAACGATTGGATATCTAAATTGAATATCTGCATTATCAGAATTCACTAAAGTTCTCTTGAAGACCACGCGCCAAGTCTTATTCTGCCATGCGCCACGACCTAAAACATCTTGCTCGTCCTGAGTGGTAAGAGTACTGAAACCAGCCGCTGTTAAATCCTCAACTGAAGATCGACGAATGTTNTTGGGAGTCGNAATTTTTGGTCCCCTATATCTATCTCGAGATTCTGGAAGCAAAGAAGCTTCCCAAATTGCTCTCCATTGCCAAATGTTAACAATTTCGTTTTCACTNCCCATTGTAATCAAAGGAACTTCCTTACCAGGATGCAGGGGAAACATAATTGCGGCTTGGTCCGTATGAGTAGCTGACACCTCAATTTTATTTTCCATAGTCGTATCGTTCCACTCTAATAAAATGGCGATTTCAGAATCATTCTGAACTGCTGATATGTTGACTGCTTTAGTAGAAGGATCGGGCCATTTAGGATTTGTTATCATTTGGGGGCCCAGTTCGATGGTTTTTTTTTGAAAACGACCAGAGTCTGCCCAAAAAGGATCATTTGGATCCATTGGTATCCGGCTTGAAATTTTGACAACATCTACCGCTAATTCACACTCACCCGTTTCCACACAATATTCCATTGAGTTCGAACCACAGCCTGAGACAAAGGTCATAACCATCCCAAACAACATCAGTACAAAGAAAAAACAAAAAGTATAACTTTTTGATCGTTTCATAAGCATCAATTTGAAAAAAAATAATCTGTAAAGGTGTCAGAATTCGCGGACTAGCTGTTGCAAGCTAATTTCTAAGTCGGAACTATAGGGGCCAACGAGAACAAAATTAAGTTTTTCAGGAACAAAAATATCACGCGACACCCTCAGAATTTCCAGCGGGGTGATTCTAGAAATTTTTTCTCGCTCCTCCTCAACAGTATACTCGGTGGAGTAAAGGTGGCAAAATCCATAACGGATGATCTGTCTATATGGATCATCCAATTCATAGTCCAAGTCGTATCCATAACGTTGTTTGACTAATTCTAGTTCATCTTCTTCAGTTCCAGTTGAAGTGAATTTCTTGATTTCATTTAAAAGAATTTTTGTCACTTCAAAAACTTTTTCAGAACGAACAGACACGTCAAAATCAACCGTGCCGGTGTCGGGCAAACTTGTTGTCCTACATTCAACCGAATAAACTAGTCCTTTCTCTTCTCGTAAAACTTTTTGCAACCTAGAAGTTACGCCATCGTCAAACAAACGAGAAATCAAAGTCGCAATAAAATAGTCAGGGTGATTATAAGAAACCGCCCTAAAGCATATTTGCAACTGAACTTGGCTATCAGAGTCGTATTGAAACAAGAACGCTGGTTGAAGTTGGGTTTCATTTAAGGTTTTATCAAAATGATTCGACCGAGTGAAACCATTCCCAACCAATCTAGAAAAATATTTTTTTGCGCATTCAATAAAACTCTTGTGACCAACACATCCAGCTGCCACCAAAATCATATTATCTGGAGTATAAAACTGTGAGTAGTGCTCCTTCAAAACTTTCACATTTATACTCCTGATACTTTCCTCAGTACCAATCGTAGGTCGAGCTAATCCATCCTCTGGGTACAAAACCTTACAAGCAAGATTATTTATATCAACATCAATTCCCTTCTCATTTAAATCTTCTAAACATTCCTCAAGAATAATCCCACGCTCTAATTCTATCTCTGGAAATATAGGCTCCAAAAAAAACTCGGAGAATAGATTCATTGCGCGATCTATATTGGAGATATGCGGACTAAAACCATAATATGTGTGGTCGCTCATAGTGGAGGCTCTAAGGTCTCTTCCAATAAGTTCAAATTCCCGATTGAGTAAATACGAACTTGGGTATGCCGAATTACCTCTAAAAAGCATGTGCTCAATAAAATGAGAGATGCCATTATTCTGCATATTCTCAAACCTTAAACCTGAACGAACAAACATTGCCATTTCAATGCTATGGATATGTGGTTGTTCAACCACAACCACTGTCATACCATTGGCTAAGTTATCCTTAAAAACCTTTACTTTTTCTATTTTTCCTCTGGTCATTAAATTCATATTTAAAATAAGAGTGTATTAATCATACGGCAAAACTTCTACCTCTCAAACCAAGTTCACTCTTCTACCATAAAAAAGCGGGGAAGCATGCCATTTACTTATCATTAATCTTTAAATTTTCAACACATGAAAAAACTACTCGAACCTTATTGAATCTTTCCCAAGCACCGCCTCGATTTCCTGAATAATCTCATCACAAGGTTTAACCTTGAGGTTTTCCTCAACCGATAGTTTTCTCACTTTATTATTAGGAAATAAGAATTCCACAAAAGTCTCATTACCGCCTTTGTGTTTTTCAAGAATTTTTTTAATTGAATTCAGCGTGTCTTTTTCTAACCCTAGAGTGCGAAATCGTATATGCACCTTACCCTCCCAGTGTTCCTTGGCTTCTTTTAGCAAACAAACTTTTTTAGCGATCACTTTGGGCTGATTCCCGTCAGAGTCAACGGTACCTTGTACTAAAATTGGATCGTTCTCGGATAGAGTGTTCTCGATGNCAGCGTAAATTTCAGGCCATAAGATNACCTCTACCGACCCATTTAAATCCTCCAAGGTAACAATAGCCATCTTGTCACCCTTCCTAGTCGTNTTNGGCAAAACTTTATCTGGAATTCCTGCGATACTCACTTCCCTGCCCGTATTATCTTCCAAAATACTCATCGAAGATGCATCCGTAAACCACAACAATTCGTTAGTATATTGTTCAAGCGGGTGACCTGAGATATAAAACCCTATGGTTTCCTTTTCGAACTTCAAGCGCTCGTGGTCACTCCAGTCTTCAGCAATACTTGCGTTCCCCTCCTCTTCTTTTTCCTCCTCAAAAACTTCGAACATACTGCTCTGCCCAAGTTCATGGTCTCTTTGCTTTGCTTGTCCCAATTCTATCGCATTAGGTATGTCCTCAATCATTACGGCCCGATTTTGGTTTAATGAATCACAAGCACCACTTTTAACGAGGCTTTCAACCACCCGCTTATTGACAAGGCGCAAGTCAACACTCTCGCATAATTCTCTTAACGAAGAAAACTGCCCTCTCTTTTCCCGAGATTTAATAATGGAATCAATAGCACTCGACCCAACATTTTTAATCGCACCGAGTCCAAAAATCAAGTGGTTGTCTGCTATGGTAAAATCTTTCATGCTCTCATTTACCGCAGGTGGCATAACCTTAATCTTCATGTCACGACAATCATTGATATATCGGCTGACCTTATCCGTATTATCCATATCGGCCGTAATGAGCGCGCCAAAAAACTGGAGCGGATAATGAGTCTTCAGGTACGCCGTTTGATATGAAACTAGTGCGTAAGCGGTACTATGCGATTTATTAAATCCATATCCGGCAAACTTTTCCATAAGATCAAACACCTTTGTTGCTTTTTTAATATCGATATTTTTCCCCTCGGCGCCAGTAATAAATTTTTCTCTCTGGGCCTCCATTTCTTCGGGTTTCTTCTTCCCCATAGCTCGTCGCAAAAGGTCAGCATCGCCGAGACTAAATCCAGCTAAAATACTGGCTATTCTCATTACCTGTTCTTGGTAGAGAATAACTCCATTAGTTTCTTTGAGAACATCTTTTAATTGGGGCAATTCATATTTCTCCTCAAGCCTGCCATGTTTTCGCTTAATATAATCGTCCACCATTCCACTCTCTAGCGGGCCGGGTCTGTACAGAGCAAGAAGCGCAATGATATCTTCAAAACAATCGGGCTGCATTTTTTTGAGCAAATCACGCATACCAGAACTTTCCAGTTGAAAAACACCTATCGTACGAGTACTGCAAAGAAGTTTATAAGTCTCCGGGTCGACCATCGGAATCGCTGCAATATTCAAATCCACTCCTAGTGATTCTTTTATAAGACGGAGAGCGTTATCAATTACGGTAAGAGTTTTAAGGCCTAGAAAATCCATTTTTAACAGACCTAGTTTTTCAACGCTCCCCATCGAATACTGAGTTACGACTTCATCCTGGTCTCCCTTACCTTTACTTGGGAATTTATATAAAGGGAGAAAGTTTGTCAGGGGTTTTGAAGAAATAACAACACCAGCCGCATGAGTAGAGCAGTGGCGAGGTAGCCCTTCTAAATTTAAAGCAATATCGAGCAGTTCTGTCACTTTTTCATTATCTCTTTTCATACTCTCAAAGCGTCGCTCTTCTTTAAAAGCATCCTTGAGACAGATATTTAACCGGTTAGGAACCATCTTTGCTATTTTGTCAACTTCTCCATAAGGCATATCTAAAACCCGCCCCACATCTCTTAAAACTCCCTTCGCGTTCATGCTGCCGAACGTGATTATCTGTGCCACGTTCTGACTACCTCCATACTTTTCACTGACATATTTAATAACATCGTCACGCTTGTTCATACAGAAGTCGATGTCAATATCAGGCATGCTGACTCGTTCAGGGTTTAAAAACCGTTCAAAAAGGAGGTCGTACCGAAGTGGGTCAATGTCCGTTATACAAAGAGAATAGGCAACCAGACTTCCTGCAGCAGAACCGCGACCAGGACCCACCGGAATCCCATTTCTTCGAGCGTAACCTATAAAATCCCACACAATTAAGAAATACCCGGGGTATCCCATCCGCTCAATAATATCAAGCTCCTCTTGCAACCTTTTTCTATAAAGCGACGGCTCGTAGGTTATGTCATATTGGGTCATCTCGTGAAACCGTTCATCCAATCCTTTATTTGTCTGCTCTATTAAATAAGATTCAAGAGTGTAGTTTTCTGGAACTGGATAATCTGGAAAATTAAGCTTATCAAAATCTAATTCCAACTCACACCGTTCTGCGATTTTCAAAGTGTTTTCTATCGCTTCCGGAGTATCTCGAAACAACTCCGACATTTCCTCGGGTGATTTAAAGTAGTATTCATCGGAGGGATAACGCATGCGATACTGGTCACTCATAGTCTTGCCAGTCTGCAGGCAGAGAAGAATCTCATGAGCATGAAAATCTTCACGGTCCAAATAATGACAATTGTTCGTTGCAACCACAGGTAGAGAAAGTTTATCTCCAATCTTGACTAGTTCATCATTTATTTTTTCTTGATATTCCATTTTATGATTCTGGAGTTCGAGAAAAAAATTATCCTGCCCCATAATGTCCCTGTACTGGCTGGCCATTTTAATGGCACGTGGGATATTCTCCTTATTAATATTGTGGGCAATCTCGCCCCGCCCACAAGAACTTAAAGCAATTAAACCATCCGCATATTCTGCCAATAGTTCTTTGTCAATCCGTGGCTTGTAATAAAAACCCTCCATATATCCGAACGTTACCAACTTAAGAAGGTTTTTGTATCCTTTTTCATTTTGAGCTAAAAGAATGAGATGATAAGAAGCGTCTCGGAGGTCGTATTTTTCTTTTTTATCATGACGGCTTTCTGGGGCTACATACACCTCACAACCAATGATGGGTTTCAGCCCATGTTTTTTTGCTCCGTTATAAAACTCAACCGCCCCAAACATATTCCATGATCAGTCATGGCAACAGCAGGCATCTTGAACTCTGCCGCGCGTCTGAACATGGCATCCTGCCTCAGAGAAGAATCGAGCAAGCTAAAAGAAGTGTGCACGTGCAGATGAACAAAGTTAGACGACTTCATCAGTTCTGTTAAAAGTGAATTGAGTTAGTGAATTTACTGTATCAATTGAGAATTTTGTTTAAAGAAACATACTCCATATCAAGAGCATTCGCCACTGCAGGATGCGTAATGTGGCCATTGAATACATTTAACCCTTTCGCCAGGGCTGGGTTCTCTTGAAAAGCATGATTGAACCCCTTATTCGCTAACTCTAAAGCATAAGGGAAGGTTGCGTTAGTCAACGCAAAGGTTGAAGTACGCGCTACCGCTCCAGGCATGTTAGCTACACAATAGTGAACAATATCATCTACTATGTATATGGGGTCGCTGTGGGTCGTAGGGCGAGAGGTTTCTACTACCCCCCCCTGATCAATTCCCACATCAACAATTACTGAACCAGGCATCATCAATGAAAGCATTTCTCGGGTGATAAGCTTTGGCGCTCGTGCTCCAGGAATGAGGGTTGCCCCAATAACCAAGTCAGCAGTACGAAGTGATTCGGTAAGATTCACACGATTTGACATCAGCGTTTTTAAACGTCCACCGTAGATATCGTCCAAGTAACGCAATCGACTCAAATTGATATCCAATAATGTCACAGAAGCTCCGGTGCCAATCGCCATTTTAGCAGCATTGGCACCAACAACCCCGCCTCCAATAATTACCACATGCCCAGGATCCACACCCGGAACACCGCCAAGGAGAATGCCTCGTCCTTTATTCTCTCTTTCAAGGTATTTTGAACCCTCGTGAATTGACATCCTCCCCGCGACCTCACTCATCGGGATCAATAGTGGAAGCGCATTATCTGGCAATTGAACAGTCTCATAAGCTATAGCCGTCACCTTCCGTCGAGAAGTGCGCGAGCCAAATCAGGTGCAGGAGCCAAATGAAGGTAGGTATAAAGAATTTGACCTTCTCTCAAAAGGTCGAACTCCTCTGGTAAAGGCTCTTTGACCTTGATGATCATTTCTGAACGGGAAAAAATATCATTCCTATCTGCAATGTGTGCTCCATGCTTTTCATATAATTGGTTTGAAAGTCCACTCCCCTCGCCAGCCCCATCTTCCACGAGAACTGTATGCCCATCCATGGACAGATCATGCACTCCTGCGGGGGTCAATGAAACACGGTACTCATCTTCTTTAATCTCTTTAGGAACTCCGATAATCATGAAATTCTCCAGAAAAACTCATTTCTTTTTCACAATAATACTGTTTCTGCGAGTTGAGCTCCCAACTATTTCACATGCAAGTGCACATCTACAGCATCTATTCTTTAACCTCAATTTAACTCGCTCTTATACCACAATAATTAGGAAAATTATCCACATAACACCGTTTGTAATTTGGGTTAAAATTATATAGATTAGTGATAGAATCCTTACTATTTATGGCTAAAGAAAAGAGTTTTTTTTGAAGATAGAANCCAAATCCAAGTTAGAAGAGCACATACTTTCTCATTTAACTCCAGAGGGAGGTTTTTTAGACCTAGAAGATAAAAATGTCACCCCTGAGCACCTGCGTCTTTTATGTCAAGCTGGAGAAACGCTCCAAAAAGTTAAACAGCTTGATCTAAGTAACAACGGGTTAGGCAATGCGGAAATTGAACTTTTATCTAAAAGTCGGTGCCTTCCAAAATTAGAAAAACTATTTTTAAACCATAACAAAATAAGTGATTCGGGAGCAAAAATACTAGCAGAGTCAAAATTAGTTCAAAATATTAGTTGCCTTATGCTGGAGGCTAACCAAATAGGAGTGAATGGAGCTCAGTCGCTTGCTACTTCATTAAATTTAAAAAACCTAGAAACCCTGTTTCTAGACTCAAATCCTATCGGACCTGAAGGGGCTGAGGCATTAGCGAGGTCCAAATGCTTACCTTCCCTTACCGCTCTCCACATGGATAGCACAGGAATNGGAAACCAGGGAGTCAAGGCGATTGCCGCCTCGCAGACGTTATCCAAAATCAAGAAACTGTACCTGTGCTCCAATAAAATAGGTGATGAAGGAGCGATTGCACTGTCTCAATCACCCAANTTGAGTCATTTAACTTGTTTAAGTATTTGGCGAAATGAAATAAGAGATGCGGGCGGCAAAGCTATCGCAGAATCAAATCATTTTTTAAAACTGGAACGGTTNTACATGAGCCTAAACCTAATAGAAAAGCCAACGCGTAAATTGATTCGCGCTTCAGATATGGCTTCAAGATTAAAAACNCTGGTTATGGACTAACAGTGGCCTGATTAACAGGAGATNGCGAGTGAAGTACAAATTTACCTACTCAAAACTTTTTAACGTGGTTTTTCATATCGGTGTGGTATTCAATGTTGTGCTGGTAATATGGCTATACCTTATATTTTTCAAGGTAATCTAGGTAATGCCCACCACACTTTAAAAAAACAGGCTTTCCTTTACCTTCGAAACATCGACTTTTTCCTCAGAGTGGTCACCTTTAGCTTTAACCAAAAAGTCTGTATTCCGCCACAAAATATTATTTTGGGAAACAAGATATTCCCCTGCAGCATTCCTAAAAGGTCGCCACGACTGATCAATATAAATCTCATTAGGCCTGAAATCGCCTTTGTATTTAAGTGAATGATTATCGCCTATATAATATCCAAGGTAAAAAAACTTCACACCGCGCTGTCTGCAAAATTCTAATTGTTTCAGAATACTGAACGTACCCAAACTAAGTTTAGAATCGCTAATATCGTAAAAAGTATAAATGGCGGAAAATGTATTTGAAGTATGGTCTCCTAAAGCAATACCAACAAGGCTTTCGTCAAGGTAATACTCAAACTCGATTCCAAATTTTGTATTCACATAAAAGGAGAGACGAAAATTCTGTTCATCTTCGACATCGTCCTGCAACGCACAGAATTTTTTCTTATGTCTAATATATAGATCAAACTTTTCATTTGTATATCGAGGAGCACCAATCCTAACTCTTACATTCTCGCTTGATTTTAAAGCTCGTTTTTGCCTTCTGGTTATCTTAAACTCTTCCGTCCTAACGCGAATAGGAATGCATTGGTAACAATCAAGGCAACGCGGGCGAAAATAGTAGTCGCCAAAATGCCTCATCCCATGAGCCAACAAGTACTCGAACTCAGTTTCTGACATATCCTCCAGCAGGTATTCTTCAAATAAAGATTTTTGATCTTTAAAATACCCACATTGAAACGGTTTTGACTCTATAAAATGTGCCAGCATAATCTAAGAATAAAAAGTTCCATTTATAAAAATTCTATAAATTATATATCATCTGAATCATTAAGTGTAGAGGTCAAACTGGATTATCGCCATAACAACTTTACAAAAGTTGCAACTAATTAGTTGTTATGATTAACTTGATCTCGAAGTTGGGCCTATTACGTTTCGCGATTTACCTTACCGAGCTTTATTCTGCACAGCAACCTACTCCACGGTGACTTGATACATTGAAAATATCTATCGTTATTCCAACCCTTAACGAAACTTTTATTTTAGAAGATAACCTGCGCGCTATCTCTGGCCTAAACCCACATGAAATTATTGTTGTAGATGGAGGAAGCGCTGATCCGACTGTTTCAGTAGCCAGCCGTTTGGCTACTCTGGTTATCACAAGCAAGTCCGGAAGAGCTCACCAAATGAATACAGGCGCAAAAAAAGCAACCGGAGATCTACTCCTATTCATGCATGCAGACAATAAATTGAACTTGGAAAGTTTTAAAAGAATGGAAAAAATAATGACGACGGACGGGTCTGTTGGTGGCGCATTCAGCCTGCAAATAGAGTCTGAAAAAGCTTCTCTCAAGATCATCTCTTTACTAGCTACTTGGCGTGCAAAATATCTCAATATTGTATATGGTGATCAAGCGATCTTTGTACGAAATGATATATTTCAGAAAATGGGTGGATTTTCTCTACTTCCAATCTGTGAAGATCTTGACTTTTTTCGCCGCCTCGGCCAACAAGGTAAGGTCGTACTCCTCAAAGAAAAAACCCATACCTCAGCACGCAGATGGAAGACGGAAGGGATTTTCTATACGACACTACGCAATATCACTATTGGGAGCCTATTTTTACTCGGGTTTTCGCCGCAAACTCTAAGCAAGTGGTACTCCGTAATTCGTTAATTTTTAGTCTACGTAAAACCTCAATGCACTTGCATCTTCAGCCTTTCTAAAACAGGCTTCTTTGTATCATCATTTACCACAACCCATTCTTAACTTCTTCTTGTATTGACTACCAGCACTCCATATAATCTAGATATCATCACATTGTCAATGACCACCTTCTAGTTCAGTTGCAAAGTTTTATCTGGAGTTCTTGTGAGAAAAAAAAACAATAAAACAAAACGCAATTTAAGGCCTTTTATTTTTATCAGCGTCATCGCATTGATACTGAGTGTCGTATATTCAACAACAAAAACCGTTGAATATAGAAATCCTATCGCTCCAGCAACAGGACAATTGATTGAAACCCGCCCCGTGATGTCTCCAGCTTTTTATACCGGAAAAGTAGCGGAAGCATACCGCATTGCCGCTGAAATTCCTAAAGTCATCGATAGCCAATTTTGCTATTGTTATTGCAAAAAAAACCACCAGCACAAAACCTTACTTACATGTTTTACCAATAAACACGGTTCCAAGTGCGATACCTGTATCAATGAGGTTCTTTACGCTTACGAATTGTATAAACAAGGAAAAACTCTTGACGAAATAGTTGTCTCAGTTGACAAAAAGTTTTATCGCCCTTACAAACCGCAACGACTTTAAATATAACTCATGAATACAATTGTCGAACAAAAACCAACCAGTATCTATATCCCCTATGCCTTGTTGGTAACTGCCCTACTTTCATTTTATATTGTTTCCCTAAACAAGGTTGACCTCAGACCGGGAGAGGTGGAATACCCAGCGGAAGCATTTCTAGCACCCGCGTTTGAATTGCCGACCCTTCAAGGCGGAAAAATCCGACTATCGGACTACCAAGGGAAGGTACTGTTTATCAACTTCTGGGCAACCTGGTGCGCCACTTGCAAAGTAGAGATGCCGTCCATGGAAAAGCTGTACCAACGTTTCCGAGAATATGATTTTGAGATGCTAACGATCAGTGTCGACAAAGACATGTCACTGATCGCTCCATTTATAAAGGAATACAATTTGACCTTTCCCGTTCTCCTTGACCCTGACAGCAAATTAGCCAAACAAAAATACAAAACAACCGGCGTTCCCGAAACCTTTGTTGTTGATAAAAATGGGATTATCGTTCACAAAGCCATAGGTCCTCGAGACTGGGCAACCGACGAAACGCTGGAAGCATTCGCTCAACTCATCCAGAGGGACTGACAAAGTGAACTTTAAAGTAATTCTTGTGTTATCTGTTTTCCTACTAATAATCCCAAATTTAATTTTTGCCCATGGCAGCGGTCACACAGAAGAACAGATCGTATCCCCACTAATTGAAGAAGATCCCCCTCTTAATGATTCTATTTATTCTGTTAATGGCGGAAAAGAAACAGAGTTTCAAGACCTAGAAGAAACCCCTATGGATTCTCC
>JGI26380J51729_10001338_pt1 | contig 11436 bp, 14 predicted proteins | sample SaaInlV_165m_DNA_FD_51729 | JGI IMG/M metagenome (IMG submission 51729) | reverse complement strand
GCTGCATTACTGACAGTTCTGTCTGGATTAATTTTAGCTTATTTAAATGGTTATTTACACGATGCTATGACTTTAGGTGGTGGAGGAAAATATACAGCTATAGGTATTGGTATGTGGCTTGGTTTATATATGGCATTTAATGTTTGGTTTATAATTTGGCCAAATCAAAAAAGAGCTTTAGGCATGGTTGAGTGTGAACCTGATGTTAAAGCAAAATCAGCAAGAACAGCTATGCTGTTTTCAAGAACAAATACACTTCTTTCTCTACCAATGTTACTTTCAATGGTAGCGGCACAAAATTTATATTAATTTTTTTCTGCTTCTTCTTTTATAATAGTTTTTTGTGATACTCTTAATTTAACTAATATTGGATTGGCAATATAGATTGAAGAATAAGTTCCAAAAATAACCCCAAATATCATAGCGAGTGAAAAACCTTTAAGTATCTCTCCACCGAATAAATATATTGAAACTAAAGCAAGTAATGTGGTTATTGAGGTAATTAGAGTTCTAGATAGAGTTTCATTTATCGACTTATTAGTTAGGTCAAAGATTTTAATATCAGAATATTTTCTGAGATTTTCTCTTACACGATCAAAAATTACAACTGTATCATTCATCGAATAACCAACTATTGTTAAAACTGCGGCTACTATCGATAAATTAATTTCTAAATTTAATAGAGAGAATAAACCAAGCGTTATTAGAACATCATGAAACAAAGCTATAATTGCACCTAAACTAAACTGCCATTCAAATCTTATCCAAATATAAAATAACATTGCTGCTAACGACAAAAGTATTGCAGTTATACCAGACTTTAAGAGTTCAGAACTTACCTTGGGGCCAACATTTTCAACTCTTCTAAAGGTAAAATTTTCTCCAATTGAATTGGTAAGATCTTCTTTAATTAATTCAATAATATTTGAGCTTGTGTCTTTTTTTTCAATTTTAATCAAATAATCACTATCTTGACCAAATTTTTTAATATTAACATCCCCTAAATTCATTTTACTGAATACACCACGAAGAGTTGCTACATTAGTTTGGTTATCTTGTGTTCTTAATTCAATTAATGTGCCCCCTTTAAAGTCAATACCAAAATTTAGACCTTTAAAAGATAAAAGCATAATTGAAATAGCAACTAACAATGTTGAGACTATACTGAATGATTTATAAAATTTATTAAAATTTATCATCTAAATAAGTTTAGGTTTTTCTTTATTTTTGACCACATAAAAACTTGTTAATAATCTTGCAATAAAATAAACCGAAAATAATGTTGTAAATATTCCNACAGCNAATGTTACAGAAAACCCTTTAACTGGTCCTGAACCCATAAAAAATAATATAATTGCTGCAATTAAAGTTGTTACATTGGCATCAATGATTGCTGTTTTGGATTTAACATAACCTGAGTCGAATGCTATAATATTATTTTTTTCTTCTCTTAATTCTTCTTTAATTCTCTCAAAAATTAAAACATTTGCGTCAACAGCCATACCAACAGTTAATATTATTCCAGCAATTCCAGGTAACGTTAAAGTTGCTCCAAATAATGTCAGTATACCAATCAGAAAAAATAAATTTACAATCAAAGTGATATTTGCAATGAAACCAAATACTTTATACTTATAAATCATAAAAATTATAACCAAAGCAAATCCAATACATAGTGAAATTATACCAGCATTTATCGAATCTTGTCCAAGATCTGGCCCAACTGTACGCTCTTCTATTATGTTAAGTGGGGCTGGCAATGCTCCAGATCTAAGAAGTAAAGCTAGATCAGTAGCTGATTGAAATGTAAAGTTTCCACTAATTTGTCCAGATCCACTTACTATGGCATCTCTTATTACAGGTGCACTAACAATTTTACCATCAAGAACTATAGCTAGTTGTTTGCCAATACCTTCTGTAGTAGCTTTACCAAATCTTTTAGCACCTACTCTATCAAGTTTGAAAGACACAACTGTTTCGTTGGTTTGAGTATTCATATTAGGTTGTGCATCAAGTAGGTTTTCACCACTCAAAATTATTCTTTTACTTACCAAGGCTTCGTTTATTTCATCATCGTACTTAAGAATTTCTGCACCAAAAGTATCATTGTCATTTTGTGTTATAAAACGAAAACTTAAATTGGCAGTTTTTCCTAATAAAGATTTTATCCTCATAGGATCATCTAAACCTGGTAATTCAACTAAAATTCTATCATTTCCTCTTTTTAGAATATTTGGTTCATTTGTACCTACTTCATCAACTCTTCTTCTAACTATTTCAATTGCCTGATCCTGTGATGATGTTTTAATTTCAACTAACCCATAATCTGAAAGCTTTAGTTGAAATTCATTATTTGAAGATATTAAGTCAAACTGGTGAGATTTGTATTGCGGATAATAAGGATTTATCTCACTATCTTTATCCATAAAAAAAGACTCTATCTTTTCTTTTAAGGTTGGATCTACATTAAAAATTATAGATTTATTGGATATTCTTAAATCTATAAATTTAATATTTTCCTTGTTTAGAAAATTTCTAATATCGGTTGCTGTGTTCTGTAATTTTTGAAGTTCCACAGGATCATTATCAATTTCGAGTAAAAGATAAGATCCACCCTGTAGATCTAAACCAAGATTTATTTTGTTTGAAAAAAATTTATCTTCAGTATTTAAAAAATTTGATAACGATATAAATAAAAAAAATATAGTTATTATAGATATTATAATAATTCTTAATTTTGAAAAATATAACACTTCAACTTGATATTATTTTTTAACTTCAGGTGTATTTAGTAAACCTTGAATACCTGTAGATTTAATAATCTCAACTTTAACATTTTCAGAAATTAAAACCTCAACTTTTTCGTTATCAATAACTCTTTCAATGGTTCCAATAATTCCAGCAGAGGTAACAACTTTGTCTCCTCTTGTTAAGTTCTCAACCATGGCTTTATGCTCTTTAACTTTCTTTTGTTGAGGTCTTATTAAAAAAAAGTAAAAAATAACAAAAATTAAAATTAATGGTATAAATTGACCTATTCCTTGATCCATATTTCTCCTAGATTAAAATGAATACTTATAACAAATGAGTGATTAAAACAACTTTAAATCTTATTGATTTTATCAATATTATTCATGTATGGTTTTAAAGCCTCTGGAATAAGAATTGAACCATCCTCTTGTTGATAATTTTCAAGTATTGCTACTATTGTTCTGCCGACAGCCAAACCACTTCCATTAAGAGTTCCAACAAATACTGTCTCTTTTTTACTATTTTTATATCTAGCTTTCATTCTTCTGGCTTGAAAAGAACCACAAGAGGAACAGCTTGAAATTTCTCTATATTTATTTTCAGATGGTAACCAAACTTCAATATCAAAAGTTTTTTCTGCACTAAAACCCATATCACCTGAGCATAATATAATCTTTCTGTAAGGTAGTTTTAACAAGTCTAGAATTTTTGTTGCACAGTTAGTCATTCTATCTAATTCAGCTAAACATTGGTTTGGCTCTACAATACTAACCATTTCAACTTTGTAGAACTGATGTTGCCTAATCATTCCCTTAGTGTCCTTTCCATAGCTGCCAGCTTCTTTTCTAAAGCATGGTGTTGATGCAACCATTCTTATTGGAAGAATTTCTTTATTAATAATCTGATCTTTAACCATATTGGTTAATATCACTTCAGCAGTTGGTATTAAAAACTTTCTATCATTTGAATCATCAAGTTTGAGTTCAAACTGATCATTATCAAATTTTGGTAATTGACCTGTTCCAAACATTGTAGAGTCGGTTGCAATTAATGGAGGTGATATTTCTTTATAACCATTTAAATTAATATGAGTATCAAGCATAAAATTAGAAATCGCTCTTTCTAGTAAAGCAAGTTTATCTTTAACAAAGACAAATCTAGATCCTGTGGTTTTTGTCGCAAGATCAAAATCAAGCATATTTAGATTTTCACCTAGCTCATAATGAGACTTAGGCTTGAAAGTAAAATTTGGTATTTTTCCTGATTTTAAAATTTCAATATTAGAGTTTTCATCTTTACCTATCGGAACATCATTATACGGTAAATTTGGTAATGATGCTAAAATATTGTCTAATTCATTTTTTATTTTACTTTGAGATGATGAAATTTCTTCAATTTTTTTTGAAATTTCTTTTGATTTTTCAAATAAAGATTTATCTTTAGATTTAGATATTTCTTTTTTTTCTTTTTCTAAATTTTCTTTTTCTTGTATAAATTTTCTATTATTTTCATCTAATAATAAAATTTTTTCAAAATCGACATCAATAAATCTTTTTTTAAGACCATCTTTAAATGATGAAATATCACTTCTAATATCTTTAATATTATGCATCTAATTTATTCTTTTTTTCAATAATATTTACTGAAAATATAGATAATTCATATAAAATCAATAAAGGTATGGCTAAACCAATTTGTGTTATTGGGTCTGGTGGTGTCAATAATGCAGCAGCAGCAAAAATTATTACAACAACATACTTTCTTCTTTCTCTTAGAAATTGAGCATCAACAATTCCTACTCTAGCAAGTAAACTTAAGACAACTGGTAACTGAAAACTAATCCCAAATGCAAAAATTAACTTCATTACTAAGGATAAATATTCATTTACTTTAGCCTCTAGCTGAATAGGCAAACCAGTTGCGGCTCCTGAGCTTTCAAATGATAAAAAAAATTTAATTGCAAGAGGCATTATCAGATAATAAACAAGCATTCCTCCTAAAAAAAATAATATAGGTGTTAAAACTAAGTATGGAATTATTGCAATTTTTTCATGCTTATACAATCCAGGAGCGATAAATTTCCAGATTTGCATTAATATATATGGACAGGTTACAAAGAAAGCAGCAAAAAAAGAAACCTTTAAATAAGTTAAAAAAGTTTCTTGTAGTGCAGTAAAAATCAATCTTCTATCTGTACCAGTTTCTTTTACTGCTTTAGCAAAAGGTTCTACCAAAAAACCATATAAACTCTCAGAAAAAAAATAACATCCTATAAAAAATATAAATAAAAAAATAAATGAATGGATTAATCTTTTTCTTAATTCAGCTAAGTGACTTATGAAGCCTCCGTCATTATCAGATTTTGTCATTATCTTTATCTTTATTTTTATTCTCTTCTTTTGATTTTTTTATTTCATTAGATTCAATATCTAAATCTGCAACTTCACTTTGAATATTGTTAATATATCTCTTTGTTGTACCAATCCATGAACCTACTTTTTTTAACATAAATGGAAAATCTTTAGGGCCGATTACAATAATAGCTACTGCTACTATTAATAAAATCTCAAACCAGCCTATAGTGGGCATTTGACTTACTCTTTGTCTTTACTGTCTTGATTATCTTCAGAAATATTTTTTGGCTCTGGTTCATCGGTAATGTCTGAAGCCATTCCTTTTTTAAAACTTTTAATACCCTTGGCTACATCACCCATTAGACTAGAAATCTTACCTCTACCAAATAGTAGGACAACTAAAATTACAACGATTGCTATTTGCCAAATTCCAATGCTCATAGGTTTTTATACATCTTTTAAATAGTATTTTAAAGAAACTTTTTATTTGTCTTCATTGGAATTCAATGTGCTGCTTAACATCTCATCTATATTTTCATAGATATCTTCCTTTTTTTCTTCNTGTTTCTCCTTGTAAAACTTNCCAGTACCAAAAATTGCATTATCAATATTTGAACTATCAATTAAACCAGCAGATCCCAATTCATCAACTGTAGGTAAGTCAGACAATTTTTGAAGACTGAAATGACTTAAAAAGTCATCAGTAGTTGCATATTGAATTGGTTTACCAGGAACATCTTTTCTTCCTTGGGGTTTGACCCAGTTTAACTCCATAAGTATTTCCAATGTATTCGTACCAAATGCTACACCTCTAATTTCCTCAATTTCAGCTCTAGTTACTGGCTGGTGATAAACAATAATTGCCAATGTTTCTATTGCAGCTCTTGAAAGTTTTTTTTCAACTGTTTTTTCCTGTGACATTAAATTTGATAAAGTTTCAGAAGTTCTAAATGACCATTTGTTAGAAATACAAACTAAATTTATGCCTCTTGACGAATAATCCGTTTGAAGTTTTTCTAAAGTTTTTAAAACATTAATTTTTTTTGAAATTTTTGACTCAATTGTTTCAATATCCAAAGGTTCTGCTGCTGCAAAAACTATAGCTTCAACTTCTTTTTCTCCAACATTTATTTTTTTTGGAAATTCAAAAATATTATTTTTCAAATTCTTTTTAACCTTGTTCATTTAATTTCCTTAACATAAATTTCATCAAATAAATTATCTTGTTTGATTGTAAGATTGCCTTCTTTAACAAGTTCAAGGGATCCAGCAAAAATTCCTGCTTTTCCAGTACGTTTATATTTAAGACCACTCTTAAACGTACTGGGTATTAAGTCATTTATATTTTTCCAATCTATGAGTTTACCAAAAAATTCTTTAATTCTTTTAATGCCATCTTCTGTGGTGAAAACAGGTAGTTTGGGGATATTCATTCTTTGAAAATCTTTTGTCATAATAATAGATGAATAAGATTTAAGTAATTCGTATAAGTTTAATTTATATTCCGTGCTATAAATTGATCTTATATTACCTTTGATTCCTCTAAGTCTAATTTCTCTACCTAATCTTTTTCTTTTTAACATTTGATCAGAAAGTAAACGAATTAATTCCAATTTTTTTAATTGTAATTTTAATTTTTCAGCAACTTCTAAAACTTTAAATTCTTCTTCAGGATTACCGGGTAATAATAATTTAGATTTTAAATATGTAAGCCAAGTTGCCATTAATAAATATTCTGAGGCAACTTCTAAATTCAAATTAGATTGACTTTTTATATAATTATGAAATTGGTCGGCTAATAAAGTTATTGAAATATCTTCGAGATTAACCTTTTGAGCTTTTGCTAAATCTAATAATATATCAAGAGGTCCTTGATAATTATCAAGATCAACATTGAAGTTTTTAGAATCATTAATCGACATTCCAAATATTAGCTTATAATTTTGTAAAATTGTGATGTTTTTTTAATTATAAATTTGTTTAAAAATGGAGAATTAATAGCCACAGCTTTCATTTCCTTAAGATTTCCATTGCAGTGTAAAACCAAATCACATCCAGCACTGAATGCTTTTATCGTATTATCTTTTATACTAAATTTTAAACTTTTCATCGAAATATCATCTGACAACAAAATATTTTGAAATTTAATTTTTTTACGAATTATATCTATTACTTTTTTTGAATGAGTGGCTGTATAAACTTTATCAATATGAGAATAGACAATATGTGCCGTCATCCCAAAAAGACATCTCTTGTTCTTAAATGGTATAAAGTCCTTTTTTGACAAATATTTAAGATTTTGTTTGATTGTAGGTGTTAATTTATGGCTATCTACTTTTGCTAAACCATGCCCTGGAATATGCTTCATAATGGTTCCTATTTTATTTTTATGAAAATTTTCTATGCAAATATCACCAATTCTTGAAACTACTTTGGGATCATGGGAAAAAGATCTATCACCTATGATGGAGCTTGAACCTTTTAATCTTAAATCAAGAACAGGGACAGTATTGAGATTTACACCTATTAACTTAAGATGATTAGCTGTTTCTGTAATAAATTCATTATATTTAACATTAAAAATTTTTCTATCTTTAGAATATAAATTTCCAAAAAATTCACTAGTTGATAAATCATTATTTAGAAAATTTGTAAGCCTGTTAACTACCTCCTTCTTGATCTAATANAATAGGGTATTTTGTATCATTGAATATCTTTTTAATGTGATTGGTTAATTTTTTTGTTTGTTTAATTGTCTTAATATTGCGCTTAAAAAGAATTATTCCCCAGGGTTTATATTTTTTTAAAAAGAATATTTCTTTTTTATTCAATATTGTTGATTTAATTCCTATTATAAAACTTCTTCTATTAATCATCACTGTTTATCAATTTCCAAAAACTATGATTTTTTTTTTTATTATCTAAATTTTTTTCAACATATTTTACAACATTATCGGTGTCGTTATTTAANAAAATTAGTTTTTCTGAATAAGAAATAATCATTTCATTAATTTCTTNTACTGATCTGTAGGATTTCTTTTTATTATTATCTGAAAAATAATAATCAACAGCCAAAAAAATNGTTAATATTATAAATAATATAAAAAAAAGATATTTTAACTCTTTAAACATTACATTTTTTCAGGAGTGCTAACTCCTACAATAGACATACCACTTTTAATTACATTAGATATTATTTTTAAAAAAACTAATTTATCATTAGGAATTTTTTTATCGTCATTTATGAATCTTTTGCTCTTATCTTCTTTGCCCATATTCCAGTATGAATGAAATTCAGATGAAAGTTCATAAAGGTAAATAGGTATTCTATGAGGCTCAAGCCTTGAACTTGCAGTTTCTATGCATTTTGGCCATTCAGCAATTTTTTTTAATATATTTATTTCATCTTTAGAATAATTAAAGTTATATTCTTTCATTTTTAAATCCTTATTAATATCTAATCCCACATGTCTAAAGACAGATGAAATTCTGGCAAAACAGTATTGAACATAATAAAGAGGATTTTCTTTAGATTTTTCTTTGACTTTGCTAAAATCAAAATCAAGCTCAACATCACTACTTCTATTTAACATAATAAATCTTGTAGCATCCTTTCCAACTTCAGAAATTAAGTCTTCAACAGTTATATAGTCTCCTTTTCTTTTAGACATTTTAAAAGGTTTCCCTTCTTTAATAAGTTTTACAAGTTGGCTAACTTTACAAACTAACTTATTCTTAGATCCTGATAACGCTTCAACAACCGAGGTAATTCTTTTAATATAGCCGGCATGATCTGCGCCCAAAATATTAATTAAAACATCATAATTTCTCTCTAATTTGTTATGATGGTAAGCAACATCGCTTGCAAAATATGTCCATGTTTTGTCTGATTTTTGTAAAGCTCTATCTTTATCATCACCAAAATCTGTAGATCTAAATAAAAGCTGCTCTCTTTCTATCCATCCTCTATCATTATCTCCTTTAGGAGCTTTGATTTTTCCCTGATAGATCAATTTTTTTTGTCTAAGATTTTCAATTACTTTTTCAACTTCCTTATTTTGGACAATAGTAGTTTCACTAGTAAACTTATCGTGAATTATTCCAAGATTTGCTAAATTTCCCTTAATCAATTTTAAAGATTCAGAAACAGAAAGAAGTGTTAATTCTTTAGCTATATGCTCAAAATTGTCAAATTTATAATCATTTTTGATCTTTATAATATTATTAGCTATATCTATTAAATAGTCACCTGGATAAAGATCTGTATTATCTTTTGGAAAGTTTTCATTATAAATTATTTCTCTAATTCGATAATAAACAGACTTAGTAAAATTTATAATTTGATTACCATAATCATTTACATAATATTCTTTTGAAACATCATGTTTATTAAATATCAATAGATTAGATATAACATCACCCAAAATTGCACCCCTACAATGACCCACATGCAACGGACCTGTGGGGTTGGCGGATACAAATTCAATTAAATATTTTTTTTTCTTTTCTTTAATATTGGTTCCATAATTTATGTAATTGTCATTTACATTCTTTATAAAATTATTCCAATATTCTGATTTAAATTTAATGTTGATAAAACCTGGTTTTACTACATTTATTGAGTCAATTAACACATCTTGTTTCTTTATTTCATTAATTAAAAAATTAGCTAAATCAATTGGGGATTTTTTATTAATTTTTGATAAGAACATTGCTACATTTGTTGAAATATCACAATCAAAGTTAGCAGGTGGAATATCTACATTAATTCCATTTAAAGATTCTGGCAAAACAATTAATTTATCTTTATTTAGTTTTTTAATTAATATTAATATCTTGTCTAAGTATAAATCGAAAATGTTCATTAAATAATTTTATTTAAATTAATTGCATATCTGTCAGTCATACCAGAAATAAAATCAGCTATTGCTCTATTAGAGTCTGCCTTTAATTGGTCCTTCGATATATACTTCGATGGGTTTTTTTTTATCTTAAAAAATAATTTACTGATAATTTTCTTACCTTGATTATTTTTTAATAATACATTTTTATTATTATACATTTTAGTTCTTAAAAAAAGTCTAATTTCTTTTTCAATTGATAAAAACTTATTTGAAAAGCAAACAATACTATTATCAAAATTATAAACATCTTTTATAGTCTTAATTTTATTAATCTTTAAATTGTACTTTGTATTAGCAATCAAATCTCTAACCATTAAATCAATCGAGTCTCTTATAATTTGATATATCAAAATATCTTTGTTATTTTTTTTAATATTTTTTTTATGTGATTTATAAATATCTCTAAAAAAATTAATTTCAATTAAGTCATTTAAATCAAATAATTTAGCTTTTATTCCATCTTGAATATCATGATTGTTATAAGCAATATCATCAGAAATTGTTGAAATTTGTGCTTCAAGTGATCCTGAATTCTCATATTTTATTTTTTTATTAAAATTTTTTAATCCAATTAATCTGTTAACAGTAGATAAGTCATTAACAGGACCATTATGCTTTAACAATCCATCTAGTGTTTCTATTGTTAAATTTAGTCCTTTAAATTTTAGATACTTGTGTTCTAAAAACATAACAATTCTTAAAGTTTGAAGGTTATGATCAAATCCTCCGTAATTTATCATGCAATCATTAAGAGCATCTTCACCTGCATGACCAAATGGAGTGTGACCCAGATCATGAGCAAGGCTTAAAGTTTCTGAAAGATCATCATTCAAACCTAAATATTTAGCAATAGATCTAGCTATTTGTGCAACTTCTATTGAATGAGTAATTCTAGTTCTGTAATGATCCCCCTCTGTATTAACGAAAACTTGTGTTTTATGTTTTAGTCTTCTAAAGGAGGCACTATGTATAATTCTATCTCTATCTCTTTGAAAAGACGTTCTATAAACTGAACTTGTTTTCTTTATGTAAACGACCTATACTTTTAGAAAGAGCCAAATGAGAGTAATTATTCATGCTTTAAATTCAATAAATTGATATTATAATAGTAATACCAGTGTTGTGTTATGTTTAAAGAAATTAAATTTACAGATAAAGCTATAAAACAGATTAATAATTTGCTCTCCAAAAAATCTCCTGGTTCTTTTTTTAGAATCGCTATTAAAGGTGGTGGATGTTCTGGTTTTCAATATGAATTTACTTTTGATAATGAGATATCTAATGATGATCTAAATTATGAAAAAATTCTAATAGATAAAACTTCAGCTGATTTATTAAAAGGATCTGAAGTAGACTATGTTTCAGAACTAATTGGTGATCAATTTAAAATCTCTAACCCACAAAGCAAATCTTCTTGCGGTTGTGGT
>JGI26380J51729_10001334_pt1 | contig 11448 bp, 15 predicted proteins | sample SaaInlV_165m_DNA_FD_51729 | JGI IMG/M metagenome (IMG submission 51729) | reverse complement strand
TAATATTTTTGCAACCTCACCTATTGTTTTGTAAGCACTATCAGATTTATCCATTATCTTTTAAATTTATAAATTCTTTAAATTCTTTTGATGGCTTAAATAACACAACATCTCTAGAAGAAATCATTTTAGTTTCTTTAGTTTTTGGGTTTCTACCTATTCGAGATTTTTTTTGTCTAATTGAAAAAGTTCCAAATTTAGATAATTTTAATTTTTTTTCTTGTTTAATGTTTGTAACGATTGTAGATAAAAAATCTTCAATAAGGTTTTCAGAGATTTGTTTTGAAAAACCGAGTTGCATATATACTAAATTAACTAAGTCTTTTTTAGTTAAGTTTATTCTCATTAATTTAAATATTTTGCTTAATCTTTTCTATCAAATTACCTTTTACAATTCTATGACAAACATCTAATGAGTTTGAAAAACCAATATAATCGGTTCCNCCGTGACTTTTTACAACTGGTGAATCAAGCCCAATAAATATAGCGCCGTTATAGAGTCTTGGATCTAAACGTTTTTTAAACTTATTTAAATTTGAGATATTTAATAAAGATGAAATTTTTCCAATTATTGATCCAGTCATAGCTTTTTTGAGCTCACTAGTAATAAAATTAGCGGTACCTTCGGCAGTTTTTAATGCTACATTTCCNGTAAAACCATCAGAAATAATCACATTGACCTCNCCATCCATTAAGTGATTTCCTTCTATATAACCANAAAAATTATAATTTTCAGAATTCTTATCATTTAAAGTTTTATAAGTTTCTTTAATTGTTTCATTTCCTTTTAGTTCCTCTGATCCAATATTTAATAAACCTACATTTGGTTTTTCACCTGGATACAACGAAGTATAAAGAGACGCACCCATTATAGAAAAATCTAATAAATTTTTAGAGCTACATTCAATATTTGCACCCAAATCCAATACAACACTCATCCCTTTTTTATTTGGCCATAAAGCTGATAATGCTGGTTTATCAATATTTTCTATCATCTTAAGATTTAGTTTTGAGATAACTAATAGTGCTCCAGTGTTACCCGCTGATACAACAATATCTGTTTCTTTTTTCTTAACACTATCTATTGCAAGCCACATGCTAGTATTTTTACCTCTTTTAGCACCCTCTAATGGGCTATCAGTGCTTTTAACAACCTCTGTAGTNTGGATGATTTCATAAAATTCATTATTAATTTTATCACCGATAAGATTGTTGATCTTATTTTCATCTCCAAAAATTTTATAAAATACATTCTTATTTAATTTGTGATTTAAAATTACTCCATTAATAATTTTATTTGGAGAGTTATCACCGCCCATTGCATCTACTGCAATTTTTATCAGATCTGTCATTTTAGATTTTTATATTATTCTTTTGGGTCTAAAACTTGTCTACCCTTATACATTCCAGTTTTTAAATCTAAATGATGAGATAATCTATACTCACCAGATTTTTTATCTTCAACAATATTTTTTGTCAAATATTTCATCGTTTGAGCTCTTCTCATTCCAGTTCTGGACGGGGTTTGTTTACGTTTTGGTACAGCCATAATTATGGNTTATTTACACTTTTTAAATAAGAATTCAAAGTTTTTTTTGATAAATTTTCATTAAAAATCTCAAAATAATCAAGTAATTGATCGATTTCTTTGAAATCAGTTAAAAAAATCGAAAACTTTTCAAACTTTTGTAATCTTGTCAAAGTTTTCCAAAAATGAATTTCTGAAACCATCGAATGAAATAGATTTATATAATCTTTCATTTTTTTATTAATTGATTGATCCCCATAGCCTATTTCTCTTATGCTAAGCTCAAGTTGTCTAAAGTTAAAATCGTATATTTCCTGTAAAATGATCTTATTTTCTTCATTTTTAAAATTTTTTAAAAAAAACGCAAAATGCAATAAAAATAGTGTTAATCGATCTGAAAAGGTATCTTCACGATCTAGGGAATTATACAAATCTTTATTTCTAGTGAAATTAATCAAATTGTTATAGGTATAAAGATATTTTTCGTTCATGATTAAAATATTATATATAACTTTTTTATCTTTAATAGTTGCAAATTGCGCCTTTAAAAAAGTTGAAAAACATCACGGTGTTCCTTTTTTAGAAAAAAAACAAGCTTCTTTAGTCGTAAATGAAACTAATAGTAATGATATTAAAAAAATATTAGGAAATCCATCTACAAAAAGTAAATTTGATAATGATGTTTGGATATATATAGAACGAAAACAAACACAATCAGAGTTTAAAAATTTAGGAAGAATGAAAATCTACAAGAATGATGTTTTGGTCCTTGAGATTGATAAATTTGGAATACTTAAAAAAAAAGAGTTTTACAATAAAGACGACATGAAAAAAATAAAAGTAGTAGAGGCTACAACAGAATCAGGGTTTAAGAGAAGCTCGTTCATTTATGATTTTATGTCCAGTATGAGACAAAAGGTTAATGACCCTCTTGGTCAGAGGGCCAAAAAACGTAAAGAAATTAGCCAGCGATAACAGCTAACAAAAGTAAAGCAACAATATTTGTAATCTTAATCATTGGGTTAATCGCAGGCCCTGCTGTATCTTTGTATGGATCTCCAACAGTATCACCTGTTACGGCAGCTTTGTGAGCTTCAGAACCCTTACCGCCATGATTACCATCTTCAATATACTTTTTAGCATTATCCCAAGCTCCACCTCCTGCAGTCATTGATACTGCAACAAATAACCCTGTAATAATAACTCCTAACAACATTGCTCCTACAGCAGCAAGTGCTGCAACTTGTCCTCCAATAGTAAGAATTATAAAGTAAAGCACAACTGGTGACAAAACAGGCAATAAAGATGGAATAATCATCTCTTTAATTGCTGCTACTGTTAAAAGATCAACTAATCTAGCATAATCTGGTTTTTGTTTTCTTTTCATAATACCAGGAAATTTTTTAAATTGTCTTCTAACTTCTATTACAACAGCACCACCTGCTCTTCCGACTGCTTGCATTCCCATTGAAGCAAATAGATAAGGAAGCATTCCACCGATTAATAAACCAACAACTACGTATGGATTTGATAAATCAAAAGTAACAACAATACCTTCTAGTTTAGAACCAGCTACACCAGAGAAGTGTTTAATATCTTCTACATAAGCTGCAAATAAAACTAGAGCACCCAAACCAGCTGATCCAATAGCATAACCTTTGGTAACAGCTTTTGTTGTGTTACCAACAGCATCAAGAGCATCAGTAGTTTTTCTAACCTTTTTATCTAAGTTGGACATTTCAGCAATTCCACCAGCGTTATCAGTAACTGGTCCATAAGCGTCAAGAGCAACGACCATACCAGCTAAAGCCAACATAGTAGTTACAGCTATAGCTATACCAAAAAGTCCAGCAATTGAATTTGTAGCTAAAATTCCAGCAACAATAATTAATGCTGGTACAGCAGTAGCTTCCATTGAAACAGCTAATCCTTGGATAACATTAGTACCATGACCTGTTGTTGATGCGGCAGCAACAGATTTTACAGGTCTGTAATTCGTACCAGTATAATATTCAGTGATCCAAATTAATAAACCAGTAATTATAAGACCAATTATTCCACAGTAATATAAACTCATTCCATTAAAGTTTTTGCCATTAACATTATATTCAGTAGCAAATCCAATTACATGATCTGTTACTGGGTATAAAATCACTATTGAAGCAACAGCAGATACAACAAATCCTTTATATAAAGCATTCATTACATTTTTATCTTTTCCAAGTTTAACAAAAAATGTTCCTAAAATTGAAGTTAAAATACAAGCGCCACCAATTGTTAGTGGGTAAATCATCATGTTCATATCACCTTGAAAGAAAATTGATGATAAAACCATTGTCGCTACAATTGTAACCGCATAAGTTTCAAATAAATCTGCAGCCATTCCCGCACAGTCACCAACATTATCACCAACGTTATCAGCAATAACAGCTGGATTTCTGGGATCATCTTCTGGAATACCGGCTTCAACTTTACCAACTAAATCAGCACCAACATCAGCACCTTTGGTGAATATACCACCACCTAGTCTTGCAAATATAGAAATAAGAGAAGCACCAAAACCTAAAGCAACAAGTGCATTTACTATTTCTCTTTCATCAATATTAAATTTTAATAAATAGTAATAATAAACAGCAATGGCCAACAATGCTAAACCAGCAACCAGCATTCCTGTTACAGCACCTGATTTAAAAGCAACAGATAAACCTTGAGCNAGACCTTTTCTAGAAGCTTCNGCTGTTCTAACATTAGCCTCTACAGATACTAGCATACCAACATAACCNGCAATACCAGATAAAGTGGCGCCAACCAAATATCCTAGACCNACTAAAGGACTAAAAGCAACACTTACAATTACTAAAACAACTACACCTACAATTGCGATTGTTTTATATTGTCTTGCTAGATAAGCTTTAGCACCAATTTGTATGGCAGATGCTATATCTTGCATTTTTGCATTTCCTGCACTTTGATTTAAAATATTTTTTCCAGTAAAAAATCCATAAACTATAGATAATAAACCAGCTCCGATTGTGTACAATAATATAGTCTCGATTGTTGCGCTCATATAAACCTTAAGGTTGTTAGTTGTTAAATTTTAAGCCCGGACAATACAAAAAAAGCTAAAAAAGACAATAATTAACTTTTAGAATTGGTGTTTATAACCTGGACTTTTAACTAGTAAATGCTGACCTTTTTTATTAATAAGAGCGGACTTTTCATTTTTTTGGCTAATTTTTCCAATTTTAGATATTTTGACACCTAATTTCTTAGAGGCGCTTTCAATGATTCTAGATCTATTAACGCTGGCAGTAAATAAAATCTGATAATCATCACCATTAGAAATAAAATTTGATTTTTTTAGATCATTTTTTTTAAGTAAAGCACTTAATTTTCTAGATATTGGAATTTTTTCTTCCCAAATTTTATATGATAATTTTTGTTGATTTATCATCTTTTTAAGATCATCGATTAAACCATCAGATATATCTATTGATGTGTTAGCAAATTTTAATAGGTCATTTGTTAATTTTATCTGGATATCAGGTTCAAAATATTTTTTTACAAAATAATTTTCAAGATTTTTTGTTGAGTTAATTTTATTTTGTAAAACTTTTAAACCAACAAAACTATCACCAAGATTACCTGTTACATATATATCATCATTAAGTTTTGCTTTATTTCTAAAAACAATATTTTTTGAAAAACCGACAGAAGTTATTGAAAAACTTAATTTGTTTGAAAAAGTTGTATCACCACCACACAAAAGAATTCCGTATTTATTTTGCTCTTGTTTTAATGAATTTGAAATTTTTGATAAATTTTTTTTTGTAAATGTTTTTTTATTTCCACTAGCTGATATAAAATAATATTTTGGAAAAACTCCTTTGCAAATTAAATCTGAAATAGATGATCTCAAAATTTTTTTTATAACTAAATCTGGTTTTTTAAAATTTAGAAAATGAACTCCCTCATTGTATGTGTCAATTGAAATAACGAGAGATCTTTTTTTATCAAAAAAAACATCGTCATTTAAATTTAATGAAGATTTATTTGATATTGATAATTTGGAAAAAAACTTTTTAATTAATTCAAATTCATGCATTTGAGGTTCTTAATTTTTTTCCAATATTGTCTAACAAAGCATTTAAGTATTTAGTCTGGGAATCTTCTAAAAAAAAATTAGAAGAGTCTAAATATTCTTTGATTATAATATTGATAGATATATTTGGTTTATATAAAAATTCATATGTTGCTGCTTTTAATATGGTCTGAAAAACTTTATCCAAATTATCTAAAACAAACTCTTCTCCAAGATTATTATTTAATTCGTCTAATATGAGGTCATTACGTTCTATAGTTCCAAAAACAATATCTTTAATAAATTTTTTAAATCTATGTTTTGGAAATTCTATATCATTATCCTCATTATANAATTTACCATATAGTTTTTGGATGATAATAACTCTTGGATTATTTTTTGGATTATAATGTGTTTTCATTTTTGGGATAAAATTGAATTTACCGCCATAGCTGCTTCAGCACCCTTTTTTTTTCTAAATTTAGCCTGACTGATATTTAAACAAGTTATAATCCCGTTTCCAATTGGTTTTTTGTTAATTACAGATAAATCCATAATAGCATTAGTCGAGGCTTGTGATATGAAATCAAAATGAGGAGTTTTACCTTTAATAACGCAGCCAAGAGCCAAAAAAGCATCATATTTTTTAATATTTTTTGATATTGTTACTGGTATTTCAAAAACACCAGGGACACGAACAATCTTAATCATGTTAGATTTAGGAATTAGTTTTAAAGAACTATCGAGAAGACCTTTTGCAATATCTTTATAGTAATCAGCCACAACTATTAAATATTTTTTTTTCATTAAATAATCTCTTGTTTGGTAATTCTTATACCATAACCATCCAAACCTATAACTTTTTTAGGAGATTTTGTAATTAAGGTCATGTTTTTTATTTTTAAATCTTTAATTATCTGAGCACCAATACCATAATTTCTAATTAGTTTATCCTTTCCTTTTTTATAAAAGTCTTTATTTTTATAGTCTTTCAGAGTTTGGGTAACAGACTTTAAATTAGTATCTTTTATGAATATCAGAACACAACTATTAAATTTTTTAAAGTAATTAAGTGTTTTATTGAAAGAATTAGGTAGCTGCTGATTCATCAAATAATTTTGTACCACATTTGATGAGATTACTCTGACCCTGGGTGTAATACCCTTTTTTATAGCACCTTTGATTAAAGCAAAATGCTCAGATCCATCAAGAAGATTTTCATAAATTCTAATTTTGTATTTTTGGTTTTTAACTTCAATAAAACTTTGCTTCTTTAACTTTATTAATTTTTCTTCTTTTAATCTATAAGCAATTAGATCTTCAATTTTACCAATTTTTAGTTTATGTTTATTTGCAAAATCAAATAAATCTTGGCCTTTTGCCATTGTTCCGTCTTCATTCATTATTTCACAAATTACAGCTGAATTATTTTTTTTTGCTAATTTAGATATATCCACTGAGGCTTCAGTATGACCAGCTCTAACCAAAACTCCACCATCTTTTGCGATTATTGGGAATACATGGCCTGGTGAAACAATATCACTTTTCTTAACATTTTTTTTTGATGCAATACTAATTGTTTTAGCCCTATCTTTGGCTGAAATTCCTGTGGTAATACCCTTTTTAGCTTCAATTGATATTGTAAAAGCAGTTTTGTTTCGCGATTGATTGTTAGATGACATTAAAGATAAATTCAATCTTTTAGCTTGAACTGTATCTAGGGCTAAACAAATTAAACCTCGCCCATACTTAGCCATAAAATTTATATTTTTTGCATTTGAATTAGACGTTGAGATAATCAAATCTCCTTCATTTTCTCTTTTTTCATCATCAACAAGAACAAACATGCCCCCTTTTTTAGCTATATTTATGATGTCTTTGATTGATGCAAAATTATTTTTTGTCATTAAAATAATTTCTAACGTATTTAGATAAGATATCTATCTCTATATTAACAAGATCATTTTTCTTAAGAGCTGATAAATTTGTTTCATTATATGTATGAGGTATAACCCAAATTTGAAAGCCTTTTTTTGAAACTTTTGATATTGTAAGAGATATACCATTTACACATATAGATGCTTTTTCTATTAAGTTTTTTCGTTCTTTGGTAGGAATTTGGAACTCAAACAGATAAGATTTATCAACTTTCTTAATTGTTAATACACGAGCAACTGTATCAACATGACCCTGACATATGTGTCCTGAAATTTTTGTTCCATAACTTAATGGTAACTCAAGATTCAAAATGTCATCATTTTTTAAAAATTTGAATTTTGATCTAACAAGAGTTTCATTTGACAGATAAAATTCCATTAATTTTGATTTAAATGAAATTAAAGTGAGACAAACACCATCACAAGCAACTGACAAACCAATATTTTTTTTATCTAACTTAAAATTACTTTTTACAAATATATTAATTCCTTTTGGTCTTTTTAATATTTTTGATATTTTGCCCTGATTATATATTATTCCGTTAAACATTTTAATTTTTATACAAAGTTATTGCATCTTTACCAAAGTTTGATTTTAAATTTAATCTATTTTTATAATTTATTTTAAGATCTCTTAAAGCAGTAAATTTCTTATAATCGACCAATTTAGATAAGATTTTTTTACTTTTAAATAAATAAAACTTATTAAACAATCTTTTTTTGACAAGATAAGTCGTTAATTCATTTCCTCCTTCGACTAAAATATTTCTTGTTCCTAAATCATATAGTCTTTTAAAAATAATCTTCATATCAAATTTTTTATCTTTAGATAATTTTGATTTTATTAATCTAATTTTATTGTTTTTAAATTCTTTAATTTTTGATTTATTTGCTTCATTATAAAAAACAATTGTTGTTTCTTTTTATGGTTTTAAATAAATAGCTTTGTGTATTAAGATTTAATTTATTATCTAAGATAATTCTTTTAGGTGAGAAATTTTTTACATTTTTTAATCTACAATTTAATTTTGAATTATCTTTATTGAGAGTTTTATAAGAAACCATAATAGAGTCATTTTTATACCTTAATAGATGAGTAAAATTATCTGATAAATAATTTGTTATTCTTCTGTTCCCTTTACTATAAATCAGATTATTTTTTGATATGGCAATTTTTCCTGTAACGAAAGGCAGTTCGTATTTTCTATTGTAAAAATATGAATTATAGAATTCTTTAATTTTATTTTTTAATAAGCCTGTTTTAACAATAATTTTTTTTGAATTCAAAATTTTTTTTGATTTTCCACTGACTCTACTATCGACATCATTTACTGAATAGATAACTTCACTAATTTTTGATTTAATGATTGCTGAAGTACATGGTGAAGTTTTACCATGATGGCAACATGGTTCTAACGTTACATACATTTTTGAACCTTGAATATTTTCATAGCAATTATTAATTGCATTAAATTCAGCATGTGGTCTACCATTTAAAGATGTTTGACCAATAGATATAATTTTGTCATTTTTTACAATTAGGCAACCTACGGAAGGATTTGATCCTGTGTGACCCTCTCTAGATTTTGCTAAATCAAGAGCAAGCTCCATATATAATTTATCTTTTATGGAAAATTTATCTTTTTTTGTAGACATCGAGTTTGTCAACAAATTGAACAAAATCTTTTTCTTCTCTAAAGTTCCTATAAACCGAAGCAAATCGAACATAAGCAACAGGATCTAATTCTTTAAGACCTTCCATCACCATTGTTCCAATTGTATTTGTTGATATTTCACTTTGTCCAAGTTCTTCTAAAGCTCTTGAAATTTTGCTTATAAATTTTTCTGCCGTTTCTGTGTCTATAGGTCGTTTTTTAAGAGCAATATAGATTGATTTAGATAATTTATCTCTATCAAATGAAGATTTTCTTCCATTCTTTTTTACAACCATAATTTCTCTAAATTGAACTCTTTCAAATGTAGTAAACCGAGCTCCACAAACACAAAGTCTTCTTCTTCTTATAGCTGTACCATCTTCAGTAGGACGAGAGTCGACAACTGAAGTTTCACCTTTTTTACAAATTGAACAAATCATTTATTATAAATTCTTATATATTGGAAATGATGAAGTTAAAGAAATAACCTCATTTTTAACTTCATTTTCAACTTTACTATTATCAGTTGGATTTTCTGATAATCCTTTTAAATTTTTAGTTATAAGCTCACCTACAGTTTTAAATTCATTTAAACCAAAACCTCTAGTAGTTGCTGCTTGCACACCCAACCTAATACCAGATGTAATCATAGGTTTTTCTGTATCAAAAGGAATTCCATTTTTATTACAAGTTATATTTGCTCTTGATAAACTTTCTGCCGCTAAGTTTCCTTTAACATTATATGGTCTTAAATCTACCAGCATCAAGTGAGTATCAGTTCCATCTGAATAAATTTTAAAACCATTATTTTTTAAAGTCTCTGCTAATATTTTTGCGTTAGCTAAAACTGATTTAATATAATCTTTAAACTCTGGTTGTAATGCCTCTAAAAATCCAGCAGCTTTAGCAGCTATGATGTGCATCAAAGGTCCACCTTGATAACCTGGAAATACAGCAGTATTAAATTTCTTAGAAAGTTCTTCGTGATTAGTAAGTATTATTCCACCTCTTGCACTTCTAAATACTTTGTGTGTTGTAGAAGTAACTACATGAGCATACTCACAAGGATTTGGATACCCTTGACCAGCAACTAAACCTGAAAAATGCGCCATATCAACCATCAGGTATGCACCTACTTTGTCTGCAATTTCTCTAAATCTTTTAAAATCAATAACTCTTGAATAAGCACTACCACCAGCTATGATTAATTTTGGTTTATGCTCTAAAGTAAGTTTTTCAACATTATCATAATCTATAAGTTCAGAATTTTTATCTACATCATAACCAATTGCATTAAACCATTTACCTGACATTGAAATTTTCAACCCATGAGTAATATGTCCGCCAGAATTTAAACTCATTCCCATGAATGTATCTCCTGGATTCAATAAAGCTAAAAATACTGCACCATTTGCCTGGGCACCAGAATGAGGTTGGGCATTTGCAAATTTACAATTAAATAATTCTTTTAATCTTTCTATTGCTAAATTTTCTGCAACATCTACATGTTCGCACCCATTATAATATCGTTTACCTGGATAACCTTCTGCATATTTATTTGTTAAAACTGACCCTTGAGCTTCTAGAACTGCTTGAGAAACTATATTTTCAGAGGCTATCAACTCAATATGCTGCTGTTGTCTGATTAATTCATCTTTGATAGCTTTATAAAGCTCTGGATCTTTTAAAGACAAGCCATCTTCAAAAAAACTTTTGTAGCTATCGTTTAAATAATTTTTTTCACTAGACATAATTATATTTTCTTTATTCTTTTTAAATGTCTTCCACCATCGAATTTAGTATTTAAAAAAACACTAACACAACTTAAAGCAATTTTTTTTGTCAATAACCTAGAACCTAATGTAATGATATTTGCATCATTATGCAATCTTGATAATTTTGTTGATTTCAAATTAAAACATTGTGCTGCACGAATATTTTTATGTCTATTTGCTGCAATATTCATTCCCATGCCAGAGCCACAAACTAAAATACCAACATTATTTTTATTAATTTTAACTTTTTTGGCTACTTTATGAGCAAAATCTGGGTAATCAACTCTATCATTATTGTGAGGACCTATATCTTGAAAAGATATTTTTTTTTTTGATAAGTATAATTTTATAGCTTCTTTTAATTTGTAACCAGCATGNTCTGATGAAATATATATTTTTTTCAAATTAATTAAATTTATGATTCAACACACAAGCAACTAAATGAATTCTATTTTCTTCACCTCCGTTAAAT
>JGI26380J51729_10001326_pt1 | contig 11466 bp, 9 predicted proteins | sample SaaInlV_165m_DNA_FD_51729 | JGI IMG/M metagenome (IMG submission 51729) | reverse complement strand
CCCAGTAGGTCAAGGGTGAAGAGGTTTCACTCTATATTCAGCCCAGGTAAAATACAGGTTGCAGGCCGTTTGAAGATGCGATGACGGTAGCGAGCCACGATTCTATACGCAATGTCACGCAAAGGCAAAGGTATCAGCCAAGCGACAGGAAACCACATTGAATAATACCATTTCATATGAAGAAGAAATCGAATACTTGCTGCTGAACGCATGTATGGCTTTTCATCTCGAATCAGATAGACGCTATCTGCACGCTGGAATTTTTCGCTAAAAGTTGAGATGATGTCTTGCCCTTCTTTGCTTTCAATTGCAACAAAATGAATAGAATTAGCTTGTCTAAGTCGGGGATGAAGAAACACAGCAGTATGGGTACAGAGCCCACAGTCTCCATCCATCAAAAGCACATCTTTAGTTGGCATCAATTTCCCTCAACTGGTTGGATGTTCCATGTTTGGACTTGAACACCTGTACTCATGTGAATGTACTCTGGTTTCAGTGGTGAAGAAATACCGAGATTATAGGATTCCAACAAGGTGTTGGTTTCGACTTGTACTTCAGCCACACAATACTTCCATGGTTCATGATGTGTATAGGCACGATGCAATGAGCCTTCATGCCAAGTGTACAAACTGTATCGCTCAAACAAAAAATATTCGATTGAACCATCTCTGGCTTGCTCTAATTGACCTGAACTATTGGTCGTACCAATCAAAGATTCACCACCTTTTTTGCGTCGGGAAAACCATGTATATTTTCCATCCTTTCCAATCTTTACTTTGGCCTTAGCATAACGGTATGGCAGACCATAGGAGCGAGGTGCATGGAAGCATGTTACCATACTTTGAGCATCAAGAGTAAGGAATAACACTCCGGGTACGTCATCTTTCTTCACATAGGTTCGTATATTGAATTCACCAAACGTCGAGATGAATGGTAGCCAAGGCAGGCCGCGTGGCCTGACTTTTTCCATTATGAAAGGAATGACTCCGACATAAGCATCTCCGTTATAGAGGTCGATTTCAAGACCTTCGGGGATATAAGTTTTCAACTGTTCAATATCTACTTTCCAATGCATGAAAGTTAGGTGCTTCCAATTTTGATACAAGGTGCATTTTCGATGCGGCATTGGAAATGGAATATGTTTGCAATCTAAGTTATGACTTGCAGACATGGTTGTTGCACGGGCTCGGTGGTATTGAATCATCCTATTAGAGTCAACAGAAAGTGTCAACTGCTCGATAATGTTGAGGTATTTGAGACCAAACAAGACCCTCGACTTCAGCAATCCGACTACGAGGAAAAGATGTGGAATTATAGTGCTTCAATGACCATTGCAATTCCTTGTCCGCCGCCAATACAGGCGGTAGCAACACCATATTGGCCTCCACTGCGCTTTAATTCGTATGCAAGAGTTAGAACCAAACGTGTTCCAGTTGCGGCTAATGGATGACCTAGACCAACAGCTCCGCCGTTAACATTTACTCTCTCGACATCGATTTCTAGGTCCTTGATACAGGCAACTGCTTGGCCTGCGAAGGCTTCGTTAATTTCCCAACGGTCAATATCTCCAGCGGTCAAACCAGCCTTTTCCAAGGCCTTGAGGGAAGAAGGAACCGGTCCATAGGCCATAATCGCTGGCTCAAGGCCAACGATTCCCCATGAAACGATTCGAGCCAACGGTTCATCACCATCGGCTTTTGCTTGCGATGCTGACTTGATGACGACGGCTGCCGCTCCATCAACAACACCTGAAGCATTTCCAGCAGTAACAAAAGATTCAGGTCCAAATGCTGTAGGAAGTTTCGCCAGTGATTCTGCAGTTGTGTTTTTGACAACATGGTCTTCATCCTTATGCGTGACAATAGTATCTCCACGACGACCCTTTATTGTAACAGGAATGATTTCTTGCTCAAACACATCATTTTCTATAGAAGCAGTAGTTAAAGCATGAGAGCGTGCAGCATAGGCATCGATTTCTTCTCGTGTAACTCCTTTTCTATTACACAATTCATCCGATGTTTGAGCCATGAACAGTCCACACGTCATGTCTTGAAGATTAGTCATCATGTAATCTTCAACTTTTGGAGAACGACCGAGTTTCCAACCTTCACGGCCTCCACGCATTATGTGAGGGGCTTGACTGAGATTTTCCATTCCACCAGAGACAACCGTAGATGCTTCACCAAGCATTATCATCTGTGCGCCGGTGACAATTGATTGAACTCCGGAACCACAGATTCGAGAAAGCGTCAGCATAGGTACTTCTTGTGGAATACCACCCTTTAATCCCGCATGCCGCGAACCATAAATGGACTGTGAACAAGTCTGCAAAGCATATCCCATTACGACATGGTCAACTGAGGAGGGGTCTGTTCCGGTCTTTTCAAGAGCTCCTTTGATGGCAAGACCTCCGAGGTCTTGGGCACTCATTGATTTCAACAATCCGCCTTGTTTACCATCGCCACGCTTTCCGCCAACCCATTCACAAAACGGTGTTCTTGCTCCGCCAATGATAACGACATCTTCTGCCATGACTCTTCGAAAGAGTAGTGACTGATAACTTCATGCTATTCCCATGATGAAAAATACTACGAGATAGAAGGTGGGCAAATAGAAGGTTTCAAAAATCGAAAAATTGTATGGCAATATGCTGTGTTCGGTGCCTTGAATTAGAATCAATTTTTGTTCAGGAGGGTCCTCATTTCCAACAACTTTGAACTTCGAACTTTCTGGAGCTGAAGATAGATCCTCTTTTGCTAATTCCTTTTTTGAGCGCTTTTTCACTTCACCATGAATGTAGAGTGGGTCACCTAATCTCAGGCCATACAATGTCCAGCGTGTTTTTCCTAAATTCCAAACTTGCAGTGGGTCACGGAAACGTATTCTTCTAAACATCGAAGGCTCAACAAGTATCCCTCCACTTCCATCGTGAAGAATAAACGGCACTCCTCCCCTTTGACGAGCAGATTCACTTGCGTGAACTTGCTGTCGGTCGAACAACCAATCTGAGAAAGAGGCTAGAAGTCGATTAAGACTATTGATTTGAGAACGGAAGAAACTCACTGAGGACCTGCCTTGACTGTCGACGCCATCGGAAAAATCTTCACGTACCCATTCATAGCACACTAAATTTGAACACGACATTTCAGGGTCATCATCAACAAAAACCTTCACTGCAGGCATTGGACCAGGTCGGGCTTGTCCAATTAATTCTACTTCGCCTGTTTCGACTGAACCAACCAGTGATGTTGGCATATCAACCATGTTGATATTGCTAATTAACTGCTTCAACATTGATGAAAACATCATCAAGAAATATATTGACATGTAGCCAATGGCAATAATNATCACAATGGCTATCAAGAGTCCCTCACTGGTATTGTCATCAACAAGAATTCCAAAAAAGAATCCAAACGCTTCCAAATTGTTCTTAATCGCCGTAATAACTCCCCAATACTGGAGCATGAAGAGACCTAAGGTGAAATAGACTGCTCGAAGAGTTAGAAGTGGAGGCTTTGGCGCCCCGACCATGAACGGATGTTCGAGAAGCAAGGAACCATCTTTATCCTCAGAATAAGGCTCTTCTGAATTCCATGTATGTTTACTCGGTGCTGGGAATTTCCATTCACCTGCATTCTTTTCCTCATCAGAAAGGCTTTCAGCCATCCAATATTTTTCGGCACTCAAGCCACGTTCTTCTGCGAATTCTTCCAAATATTGTGGATCCGTTACTTTTTCTTTAAACTGTGAGAGTTCTTCAGCAAAAGGGTGAGGGGTCGATAAAAACAGCATTACTAGGCCAATTATAGCCCAAAATGGACTAAAGAAAAATCCGTAAAGATAGAAAAAAACACCAAACCCCCAGACCGCCCACATCTCCTGAGTATAGGGGAGTGAAGCAATAAAAAAACGACCATCCACTTCCGGCGCTTTGCCATCCATAAAGAACGCTTGACATCAAAGGTCTTGAACTATGTGGTGTTTTAGATTAAAGCAAACATTCCTATTCCGCATAAAATACACACGATTGGCATAATCAGTAATTCCGCAGATGAGCGTATTTTGCCCAAATTTGCTAGTTCTGTTCCACGTTGAATATTCGCTTTCATTCCTGGGGTGTCTTCTCCATGTGCTGAAATTGCGGTATGTCCAATTGTACCATCAAGGCCTTCTTGAGCAAGTTCTTCCCGTGAACGGGGTTTGATCATCCCCAATAGATAGACGGGATTGCCAATTCGAAGAGCGTATGCTGTCCATCGATGTTTTCGAACATCACCATTGCGGAATAGGCGTGCGGCGAATTCAGTTTGAAAATGGTCTCGCATTGTATCTGCATGGCTTGAAGACCATCGCTTGACATATTGCCCAAGTTCTTTTTTCTTGAACGAACCTGATTCAACTCGAATTGCACCGGTTCCATCATGAAGCATGAAAGGAACATGCCCTTTATCAGAACGAACTTTTTGCCAATTGCAAACTTCTTTAGTTGTTGTATTTCCATCTGAATCGGTAGATGTTTCCTTTCGGCATACATAGACTTCGTAAATCCAGTTAAAATCAACACATCCTGGTATCATTCGACGTTGATTACCATCCACAGCGACATTGATCCATTTTTCAGGTGCTGGTCGAACCTGTCCAACAAGTTCTGCTGAACCGACGGCAACTGAGCGAACCAGAGATGTTGGTGTATCAATCATTTGTTGTTGCCTTTTGTGCTGCAAATAACCAACAATGAGCCAAATTACCCCGATAACGCTCATAACTAGTGGCGTGTATTTCATCATCGCATCTTCAGCTAAAACTTCACCGTTATCAATTGCTGTTTGCTCGTCAACCATAATCATGCCAAAAGAAATTGCAAGAAGGATGATGAACATGACCATACTTATTCCGAAAGTAGAAAATGTGGCGGGCAGAGGTGTTCCTACTTTTGTGGGGTGCTCAGCAAGGGCTGAACCATCTCCATCGGGAGCATAACGGTCATCTTGATTCCAGGTGGATGGCCCTGGTGCTGGCAAAATCCAATCACTCGGGTCATTGGTCGGGCTGTAAGATGAACGACCGAAAAACCACGATTCAAGTTCATAGCCATTCTTGAGTGCATCCGCCTCTAAATCATCGGGCTGTGGTGCATTCTTTCGGATGTTGTGTAAATCGGCTTCAAGCGACGCTGGAGATAGAATTCCAGTCAAAAAGAATCCAAAAGCTGCTATAATTCCACCACCGGACATGAACGTTACTAAGCCACCAATGACCATTAGAAGCCCAATAATCCATCCAATCCAACTCAACCAATGGTAAGGTACGGTTAATTGAAAAAATCCTCGGTTGAGATTTACGCCTTCGAGTGACATAGTTACTCCAAGTAGGGAGGCTGTAAAACGATTTCGCGCTACTCTAATTCAAAAATATCTGTTCATGCAAGAATTCCAACAACTTTGACAAGTATTCGCTTGTCCCGACAACCATCAAATTCAGCATAATGGATTTGTTCCCATGTCCCGAGATGAAGCATCCCATCACGAACAGACATGGTGACTTGTTGACCCAGTAATTGACGTTTCAAATGTGCATCGCCGTTATCCTCACCTGTTCGATGGTGATGATATTCCTCTCCTTCTCGCCCATCACGGCCATAGAATGGAGCGATTTTCTCAAGCCACTTCATGATATCATGATGCAAACCTCGTTCGAGGTCATTGACGTAACATGATGCTGTAATGTGCATAGGATTGACCAATACTAGCCCATCTTGAATACCACTTTCTGCCACAATGCGCTGAACGTCTTGCGTGATACAACGAATTTCATATCGTTCATCGGTGTTAATCCAGAGTTCTTCGACATAGGTTGCTGCTTGGCCGGTGATGAGTTTTCCCATATACCTACTCAAGAGTCGGCGGTTGTTGATTATTTCAGTTGACCGAACAAAGAAGAACCATCAAGTCCTTGAGCAGAACTCATCAAAGGTATGGCGACTATTAATCCACAGATAACTGAGCAAATCCCTTGAGCTATTGTGTTAATGGCAATGGCTGCTTGTTCGTTTCCTAATATTTCACCTAAGCCTCCATCGCCGCCAAGTAATATGGATGCCAAACCAATAAAAAACGATACAATAATCCCCAATAGCACAAGGTGTATCCCCCTTCGTTGGTATAGAGTCATCCAATAGCCACCGACTATACAAGTAAAAGCCACGATGAGTGAATTAATGATTCCAAGAACCAACGGAATGAGGGGCACAACAAGTTTTTCTCCGGTAAAAGGATCTTCTGATGGTATCAATAATATCGTAAAGATTCCCAAAAATGAAAATGCCCCCCAAATAATAACAAAAATACCGAGAACTTTTGGAGACGATGATTCCTCACTATAATAGATAATTTGCTGACCCATTTGTTGACCCATTTGTTGACCCATTTGTTGACCCATTTGTTGACCCATTTGTGGACCTAGTTGTTGTTGTGGCAAACCTACAATCACCGATTCGGGGCGGTTTTGAGGCGCAGGGTTTCCATCATCCCAAGGATTTGGTTGCATAAATCTCTATTCTCGGACTCTCATATCAAACCTTTTCCTCATTATCCATAACCGAATGGTGGTGTTGAAGAGGGAGAACCGCTTGGCAATAACCAAGGAGGCACTCAATGACTGACATTTTGCTAGTCTATAAGAAAAACTTCGAGGCAGTACATGATATTAGCCTCGGGATGGTGACCAAAGCATTGGAAGATGCGAGTAATCGACGAGGTGGCCTAAGAATAGATATTCGTGCACGAGAACAAGTTCGTCGTGCGGACTTCATTGGGCGGGATTTGGTACTTGTTCTAGGAGGTGATGGGACATTAACCAGTATTTCTCACAACATCGATGCTGCCACTCCAGTTATGGGTATTAACTCGCATCCACGAACTGAAGACCCTCATGGAAGTTTCGGATTCTACATGGATTCAAATCTTGAAAGTTTTGCTGAGGATTTAGAAACCGCATTAAACGGTGATGCCATTGTCAATGAACTACCAAGATTACAGGCAATCATTGACACGACTTCTGGAAATCGATTCACAACTGATCCCGCGATGAATGATTTGTTAATTGCAAATACTCATCAATATGCTCCAAGCAAATACCATCTACGCCGTGGAGAAAACAAATGTCATCAACAAAGCAGTGGTTTGCTCTTTTCAACATGGCTAGGCCAAGGCGCTTGGCTACGGAATGCTGCAGGTAAAGGTGATCTCGAACAATTGCTTACACGTGTTAAAAAACAACAAATATCTACTCATTACTTTGTAATCGCCAGGGATATTGCCCCAGTAGAACGGAAAGGCATGCCGTGGTCATGGATGGATTGGACTGAGGAATCCACTACGATTACCTCTGATATGCATCGCGGCTATGTGGTCCCTGATGGATGGGATGAAGTTCATTTCAACCGTGGAGCCACCATTACAGTCAATGCTGAAGCACCAATTTTACGTCTCCTAACATTCCGTCGCTCAATGATTGCACGATTGGATGATTCAATGGTGTGAGCATTAAAAACTGACACTGCTGAATCAAAGAATGCGTCATGCGGTGTAAAAAGTAAAGTGCTACTGGCGTAAAAAAAGGGTGGAGACTGGAACTCGACAAAGAGTTCCAGCCTCCGGTTTTCTTAGGAGGTGATCCATCTGCAGGTTCCCCTACAGATACCTTGTTACGACTTAACCCTCCTTGTCGAAGACAGGCTCGAATACGCCATAAAGCGCAGCCTCACCCACCCCCAACTAAGATGGTTTGACGGGCGGTGTGTGCAAGGAGCAGGGGCATATTCACCGTGCTATATTGAAACACGATTACTACGGAATCCAGCTTCACGAGGGCGAGTTACAGCCCTCGATCCGAACTATGAACGGGTTTCGGGTTAGCTCGGCCTCTCGGCCTGGCTTCCCATTGTCCCGTCCTTTGTAGCGCGCGTGTAGCCCAGGACATTCGGGGCATACTGACCTGTCGTTGCCCTCGCCTTCCTCTGGTTTAACACCAGCGGTCTCTCTATAGTGCGCCGCCTCCGGAGAGACGGGTAGCAAATAGAGATGAGGGTCTCGTTCGTTATCTGACTTAACAGAACGCTTTACAGTACGAACTGACGACGGCCATGCACCACCTCTCTGAAAATCCGACAAGCTCATTACGCTGGTCTTCATCTAACAGTCGGCCCTGGTGAGTTTTCCGGCGTTGAATCCAATTAAACCGCACGCTCCTCGCGTTGCAGTGCTCCCCCGCCAATTCCTTTAAGTTTCAGCCTTGCGACCGTACTCCCCAGGCAGTGAACTTAACATCTTCACTCCGGCACCGGGGGCCCATTGCGGACTCCCGACACCAAGTTCACAGCGTTTACACCTAGGACTACCCGGGTATCTAATCCGGTTCGTGCCCCTAGGCTTCGTCCCTGACCGTCGAATCCGTTCCAGTGTGGCGCCTTCGCAACTGGTGGTCCTCAAAGGATGACAGGATTTTACCCCTACCCCTTGAGTACCCCACACCTCTCCCGGTTCCTAGTCTGGCAGTCTCTGCAGAATTCAACTAGTTAAGCTAGTTGATTTACCCACAGATTTACCAAACCGGCTACGGACGTTTTAGGCCCAATAAAAGCGACGACCACTCGAGCTGCCGGTATTACCGCGGCGGCTGGCACCGGTCTTTCCCAGCCCTTATTCCAATACCGATTAATAGTAAAGAAAAGAGATACACTATGTGCATCCACTTGGAGTTCCCTCATCACAGTTTCCTGCAGTGTGAAGTTTTCGCGCCTGCTGCACCCCGTAGGGTCCGGATTCGTGTCTCAGAATCCGTCTCCGGGCTATGTCTCCCAACACCCGTACGCGTCGATGGCTAGGGGGTCCATTACACCCCCTACGACCTGATACGCCGCAGACCCATCCTATGCCGTAACCTTTCAACCACACACCGTTCCAGGCGTTGTGATCTATCCGGTATTATTCTCAGTTTCCCGAGGTTATCCCAGAGCATAGGGCAGGTTATCCACGTGTTACTGAGCAGTTTGCAATGAATCTAATTTCATTCTACTCGCATGGCTTAATCGAACTCCAAAAGCGGTCGCCTCTGGCAGGATCAACCAGATTTCTCTTGTTACGATCCTTTGGGCTACTTGTCGCTGTATTCAATTTAATGAATTGCTGTTCCTAAAAAAATTGGCGAGAAAATAATGCACTTGAGCTTCTTGCACAAAATACGTCATAATCTCGATCACCTTCCTGACCCCGAGCTTGCTCCATTAGGAGGTTTCTCAGAATCGCAATGGCTTCGGCTTCACGTATGCAGAGGATGGCGGCAGTCATTGCTCCGAAGAACTCAGCCGCCAACGCCGTTCTACACAACGCAAGCAAGCCACCGACTCACCTCCCCTATATCAAGATAACCTACCTTTCAAAGGGTGGAAAAAGTCACACTGCAATACAATTTGTAGCAATAATTTCTGCTACTTAGAATCCGGTGAAATGACGCCATTACCAATAGTTCAAAAAATTGTAAAAAAGTACAACTATTAAGGTAGAAAAATAGCCAATTATGCCCTTTTGCAGAAAATATTTTGATGCTACTGAAAATGATGAAATTCAACAACAACATCGGCATCGACAATTCAAATTATCAACGTCGTTAAATGCGCCCAATTACGAACACTCCGAGCCGATTGCTCACTACTGCGCCGACAATTGTCAATGCCCAGGCGGAATAATATTCTCACGATAATCAGTAGCAAACTTGCACTCATGCGATTGATTAACGCTTAATTATTATGAATTGTTAATCAATCAGCATAGAGTGCTCTAAATAATCAACATTAATCTTGCACTCAGGCGATTGATTAACGCTTAATTATTATGAATTGTTAATCAATCAGCACCAAAGAATTGGCGGATCATCGGATGCATCTCCATCGCCTGTTCTTTCTGAATCTGCTCATAGGTTCGCAAGATGATACCAACGGCTAGCAATAGCCCCGTACCACTAGCATTTCCTACAGTACCCAATAAGTCGGCACCAGCAGCTAGCAATCCTACGAAAGCACCAGAGAAGTATGTCACTGGAGGAATATAATTCTCAAGGATCTTTTCCAAAATCTTTGGATTCTTACGGAAACCTGGAATCTGCATTCCGGTCCGTTCAATTTGCTTTGCAACGTCCTTCGTACCCATATTTGTAGTATCTATCCAGAACTTAGCGAAGACCATAGAACCTGCGGTCATCAAGGCTACATAGAATACTACATGGAGCATTATTTGAGTTAGCGAATGGCCGAATTGATCACCCGTTTGATTGAGCAACGGTAAGAACCAATCCTGGACACCGTTCACCATACTTGCATACCAGGCAAATCCACCTGAGGCCGTCGTTTGACCCTGGTCATATGTACCAATATATTTCGACATAGAAGCGATACCCTCCCGACCCAATATTGGTGTCTGCGAGAGCGTAGGATGGCTCCAGAACAAGAGTGTGAACATGTTGACGTTTGCTAATAAAGCGGCCATCAAAATGACCGGAATGTTACTCGCATAAACTAAACGAATAGGATATTTACCTCTATGACCACGAACTTTACCATGAGTCAAAGGAAGTTCCAATTTACTTGATTCTGCGAATGCTACAACAAGGAACACAACGATGGAAGAGAATAGCGCAGCCATAGGGTTAACGTGAGTGAGCAATATGGTTTCGAAACCATTTATGCCATTACCCATGTCAATCATTTGACTTGCCGTCGCCTCCCTAAACATATAGAAAATCATCGGCAATGTTCCGGATGGTGGATTAGCCAAACTGTATGCTTGTCCTGCTGTTGCAGGAAGAGGAGAAAGTGTACCAACGAATGTTGATTGTGCAACACCTGCAGCGATGAATAGAGAGATACCTGAACCGATACCCCACTTGCTGACAAGTTCATCGAGAAGGAATACCAGATATGAACCGGCGAATAGTTGAGCAACGATTACGAAGTTAGCCCAGCCCATTCCATATGCGTCGATTAGCCACTCGCTTGGATCTAGGAATCCATATGTTTGTGGAATTGATTCAATAGGAATCATAATCAAAACAAGAAGTTTTTGAACACCTTGGTAAAGTGCCTTATCGTCTGTATCTTGCAAATCTAAGCGGATAATCTTAGCACCAGCGAATAATTGCATAATAATGGAACCAGTAACAATTGGACCAATACCTAAGTGCATAATGGTACCAGAAGCACCAGCCATAATAGAACGGAAACCACTGAACAAGTCAAGTGCTTGACCGGACAATCCGAATAGCATGACATTGGTCATTGCGAAATAAATAATCAAAACGAAAGTTGTAGTCCACATTTTTTCGTTGAATCTAACGTGACGGTCAGGTTTGGTAATAGTTGGATATACATCTACGAATCTTCGTAGAGCGTACAAACGGCTGCTCTCATCGCCA
>JGI26380J51729_10001323_pt1 | contig 11477 bp, 8 predicted proteins | sample SaaInlV_165m_DNA_FD_51729 | JGI IMG/M metagenome (IMG submission 51729) | reverse complement strand
TCCCTACGGTTAGGAAAGCAAGTTTTGGTTCCATTGCTAGATCCAGGAGGAGAAAATTTAAAGGCAAGCCGTATTCCTTCGATGGATATAGATTTTGTGATAGGAGAGTATGGCGTTAGACAACCTGCTCCTAAATTTCGGAATATAGTTCCTTTTTCAAATATAGACTTTGTCGTAGTGCCTGGCCTAGCATTCGATAGTTTCGGGAATCGAATTGGTTACGGGGGAGGATTCTATGATAAATTTTTTAAAAAAATTACCGGAAATGTGAGCCGAGTCGCGGTGGGTTATGATTTTCAACTTTTTAATTTAGTTCCACACTCAGACTTAGATGAACCGGTTCATTTTTTAATTACAGAAACTAAAGCACTAAGATGCCGTGACATGTCAGGCGTTGAGGTTTAATTACATAATATTGAGGTAATGGGTATGCATATTTTTACAGCTGTTAAATTTAATTTTTCCACCCTGCTTGTAGGAATGTTTTTGGCAGCGGTGGTTGGTTATTTGATTGGTTATTTCCTGCGTAAACTAATAAGTCAATACCAGCTTAAGGAAGCTGAAGCCAGAAAGATAAAGATTATCGAAGAAGCAGAACAGGAGGCGCAAAATAGATTTAAAGCCGCTGTTGTTGAAGGAAAAGAGCAAGTCTTAGTTGAAAAGGAAAAAGTCGAAAAAGAAGTTCAGGCCAAACGGGAGGAGTTGCGAGATCAGCAACGTAGAATGCACAAAAAAGAAGATGAGTTAAGGCTTTCGAAGGTGAGTTTGGTAGATTTTGAAAAACAGTTAGCCGTTAGGGTGAAAGAAGCAGAAAAAACTAAGCAGTCGGGCTTAGATGAAAAGTCGCGGTACGAGGCATTGGCTCAGGAAGAAATGAAAAAACTTGAACTCATCGGCTCTTTTACCGCTGAGCAAGCTATAGAAGAAATTAAGGCGAAGGTTGTCGATTTAGCACATCTGGATGCAGCAAAAGAAGTAAAGAAAATTGAAGAGAATGCGAAGAATAATGCGGAGGAAGAGGCAAAAAAAATTATCACCATGGCAGTGCAGAGATTAGCGTCTGATAGTGTGGCCGAAAGTACAGTCTCTGTGGTGGCCCTTTCGGACGATTCGATTAAGGGGCGCATTATAGGGCGTGAAGGTAGAAATATTCGTGCTCTTGAGCAGGCCACGGGAGTTGATCTTATTATTGACGATACGCCGGGAGCAGTAATATTATCCGGGTTCGATCCGATACGCCGCGAAGTTGCCCGTCTTACATTAGAGCAATTGATACTTGATGGGCGCATTCACCCAGGAAAGATTGAAGAGGTTGTGGCCAAGTGTCGTAAAGAGGTTGCGAGCCAAACTAGGAAGGCTGGAGAGCAAGCCGTTATGGAGCTGGAAATAGATAATATAAATACAGAGATGGTGCATATGCTAGGGCGGCTTAAATATCGCACAAGCTACACACAGAATGTTCTTGAACATGTTAAAGAAGTTGCTAGAGTTTGCGGGTTTTTGGCTGCAGAGTTAGGGTTGGATGTTCAACTTGCTAAACGTGCTGGACTTTTACACGATATTGGTAAGTCTATCGACCGGCAAACAGATGGTACTCACACTCAATTGGGAGTTGATGTTGCCAAGCGGTTTAATGAACACAAATATGTTGTTAATGCTATTGGCGCGCACCATGAAGACATNGAGCCGGAGTCTCTTTACGCNGTTTTAGTTATAGCAGGAGATACTATTTCTGCTTCTCGCCCAGGAGCTCGCCGTGAAATGCTAGAAACTTACGTGAAGCGAATGACAAAGCTGGAAGAAATTGGAGATTCTTTCAAGGGCGTTGAAAAAACTTATGCGATTCAAGCTGGACGTGAGGTTCGTATTGTTGTTGTTCCTGATATTGCTACAGATGAGGAATCCAACATGTTGGCTAAGAAAGTCGCTAGACGTATAGAAAAAGAAGTGACATACCCCGGAGAAGTTAAAATTACCGTTATTAGGGAGNCTCGCTTTACGGACGTTGCGCATTAATACTAGTTTTTTTTTGCGGCTTATTATTTTTTGGAAACGAGAAACATTAAACTGTTTGAATAAAGAGTNTCGCATGATAAAGCCAGCCAATAGTCTAATTGAGACTCTNATTTGCACTGTGTGTTTTTTTGAAAAAATAAAAATAGCTTAAGTCGTATTCTTTTATCTCCCAATCTTAACTTATTTAATTCAATGGAAGAACCAACAGATTTAGTGAAGCTTAGACGAGATAAGCTTGCGCAATTATACTCTAAGAGTATCAATCCTTATATTAACAGGTTTAAAGTTAAAAATACTATCAGTTCACTGGTTGATGAGTTTTCCGCGAACTCCANGGAAGAACTAGNGGAGGTAGGTAAGCAGTGCTTAGTTGGTGGGCGTATGATGGCGAGACGTGGTCATGGTAAAACGACTTTTTGTCACATCAAGGATCGTGCAGGCCAAATTCAAGTATATATACGCAAGGATGAAATTGGTGAAGAAAATTACGAGATATTTAGTCTTTTCGATATTGGGGATTTTATTGGTGTGGAGGGAGTGCTGTCTAAGACCAAAACAGGGGAACTTACAATTTTTGCAAAAAAAATCACCTTGCTAACGAAATCGCTTTTACCGCTTCCCGAAAAATGGCATGGATTAAAGGATGTTGAGCTTAGATATCGCCAAAGATATGTTGATCTAATAGTCAACCCAGAGGTGAAAGATGTTTTCATCTATAGGAGTAAGGTTATCCAGGCGCTACGTGAGTTCCTTAATCAGAGAGACTATCTGGAAGTAGAAACACCAATGATGCAATCCATTGCAGGTGGTGCGACAGCAAAACCATTTAAGACACATCATAATGCTCTTGATATGGACCTTTATCTTCGGGTAGCGCCAGAACTATATCTAAAAAGACTGGTAGTGGGTGGTATTGAGCGAGTTTACGAGATNAATAGAAACTTTAGGAACGAGGGTATTTCTACTGATCATAATCCAGAGTTTACTATGGTTGAGTTTTATACAGCTTATGCTGATTATAATGACCTTATGGGGCTGACTGAAAAGTTATTTCATCATGTATGCCAAACTGTATTCGGTAAAATGACTTTTGATCTTACTTGTGGAAAAGATGAAGCCACTCGAAATGAGGTCATTGATTTTTCTAAACCCTTTGGGCGAAAAACATTTAAGCAATCCTTGGTAGATATTGGGGGAATACCATTGGAAGATATTAACGATTGCCAAAAGTCTGCTTCCTATGCCCTGGAAAACAAGGTAGCCTTGGAAAAGAAAGACAGCCACGCAAAAGTATTGGGAAAGTTNTTCGACCACTTTGTTGAACCCAACTTGATCCAGCCCATTTATATAACAGACTATCCTTTGGCTCTTTCTCCATTATCAAAAAAGAAAGAGGAAGACCCGGGGTTGGTCGAGCGTTTTGAATTGTTCATTGGGGGGAAGGAAATCGCTAACGCTTATACCGAGTTGAATGATCCAATAGATCAGAAACAAAGATTCGAGGAGCAAGTTTCTGATCGCAATGCCGGGGACGAAGAAGCTCACATGATGGACCTAGATTTTATCCGTGCTTTAGAGTATGGACTCCCACCAACTGCGGGAGAGGGAATAGGTGTGGACAGGTTAGTCATGCTTCTTACTAACTCTCAATCGATCCGGGACGTTATCTTATTTCCACAGTTAAAAAAAGAATCTTAACTGGATATAATAAAACTTCGCTGAATGGTATTTCACGGCGAAGTTAGATTGATTCTTTGAAAATTTTATTGTTAGAGCTGAAAAGCTTGTTTTCAGTCTAAAAATCTTCAACCTCACCACTCATCATGTCCTACGAATTATTCGTAAGCATTCGCCACCTTAGCGCTAAAAAGTCACAAAAATTTATTTCTCTTAATACTTGGATATCAATAGCCGGGGTAGGCTTAGGCGTCATGGCCCTTATTGTGGTAATAGCAGTTATGTCAGGATTCAGTAAAGATTTGCGTGATAAAATCTTGGGAACTAACTCTCACGTAGTTGTGTCAAGTATGAATCGTGCGATGGTAGAAAACTATGATGGTATTGTGAAAAAAGTACGCTCTGTCAAAGGAGTTATAGCAGCGGCACCATTTATCATGAATCAGGTGATGCTAATTAATGGCGATAGAGTTTCGGGGATTGTTGTGCGAGGAATAGACCCAGAGAAAGAAGAGACAGTTTCAGATTTAGGGAAGAATATGGTGTCGGGAACAGTATCGGACTTGAAGACGAAATCAAGTGTTTCTGGAGAAATAAAAGGAAGAGAAAAAAAAAATCGAGCTGGAATAATTTTAGGCAAGGAGCTTTCGCGTAGACTGGGTGTGGAAGTTGGGGACATCGTGTCTATGGTTTCACCTGTTTCGCGGGTGACTCCTGTTGGACTTATTCCCAGAATGAAACTATTTAAAGTGGTTGGTGTGTTCGAGTCGGGAATGTATGAATACGACGCAAACTTGTCATTCATTCTATTAAAGTCGGCGCAAAAATTTTTTTCGATGAAGAACGGTGTTTCCGGGATAGAAGTGAGGGTTGCTGATATCGAGCAGGCTGGGAATATTGCTTCTGCAATCCAGAAAGAATTAGGTTTTCCTTATCTTGTCCGTGACTGGATGCGCATGAATAAAAATCTTTTTTCTGCGCTCAAACTCGAAAAGGTTGTTATGTTTATTATTCTGATCTTAATTATTTTTGTGGCGGCGTTTAATATTGTAAGCACGCTGTTTATGTTGGTGATGGAAAAAGCTAAAGAAGTAGCGATTTTAAAGTCTATGGGGGCTAGTTGTAGCAGTATAATGAAAATTTATAGCTATCAAGGTTATTTATTGGTCTTGTGGGAACATTCTTGGGTTGTGCTGTTGGCTTTGTTATCGTCCCCAACTTAAATGAAATAGTTAGTTCGATAGAATCTATCTTCGGGATTGTGGCATTTCCGAGTGATATTTACTACCTTGATCGCCTTCCATCTAAAATTCAGTATATGGACTCTTTTTTAATTGTTATTTTTTCTGTTGTAATTTGTTTGGCCGCATCTCTCTATCCAGCTTGGCGAGCATCAAAACTCGAGCTTGTTGATGGATTGCGTTATGAGTAATTTAAATTCTACAGAAATTATTACTCCACACTTGCTTGAAGCCACGAATTTGCACAAGAGTTATAGGATTTCTAGTCAATTGCTCCATGTGTTGTCGGGGGCCAGCCTTAAATTGAAAGCCGGAGAAATGTTAGGCATTATAGGTGCCTCAGGGGTTGGAAAAAGTACTTTACTGCATGTTCTTGGTGGATTGGACTATCCAGAAAAAGGACAGGTTTTATTCCGTGGAGATAATATTTGTTCTAAAGGAAGCGAATATCTAGAAAACTTTCGCAACCAAAGAGTGGGGTTTGTGTTCCAGTTTTTCAACTTGTTGTCTGATTTTACAGCATTGGAAAATGCGATGTTCCCAGCTCTGATAGGCAGGGTTGAGAAAAGAGAAGCTCGCGAACTGGCAGAAGAGCTCTTGGTTCAGGTTGGACTCAAGGACCGTTTACACCATAAACCCGGAGAACTTTCTGGCGGGGAAAGCCAGCGGGTGGCTTTAGCTAGATCCTTTATTAATAAGCCAGACCTCATACTCGCGGATGAGCCGACCGGAAACTTAGATCAAAAGGCAAGCGACTCCTTAATAGAGCTGATTCAATCACTCAATCATAAATTTCAGCAAACAGTAGTGATTGTAACGCACAGCCAACGGATTGCTTCGAAAATGAATCGTGTTGTTGAGCTTGTAGGCGGTGTAATTCATCCGGTAGAAAAGAGCACTTTTGTTTGAAAGTTTTTTTGACGAATAAGAAAACAACCCAACTGGAAAATTTTAAAAGGTGAATTTATGAATTTGGGTGATGTCGCAAAAAAAATAAATGGAACGGTCGAAGGAGATTCTTCTATAGAGATCACTGGCGTGAGCTCTATAGAAACTGCAAAAAAAGGGCACATTACGTTTTCCAAGGGAAAAAAATTTATAGACAAACTTAAAGAGTCTGAAGCTTCAGCTGTCTTAGTGAGTGCTAAAGAAGAGGTAGGTATAAGCCAGGTTATTTCCTCTAACCCAGAGCTAGCATTTGCCAGACTACTTGAGCATTTTCACCCTGAGCCAAAACCAAAACTAGGAATTCACTCCTCAGTTGTGCTCGGAACTAATGTAGTACTAGGTAAGAGAATCGCACTGGCTCCCTTGGTATGTGTAGGCAATAATGTTCGGATCGGTGATGATGTAGTGATTTGCGCTGGAACAGTAATTGGCGATAACTGTGAACTTGGGAATGGTGCTCTTATTCATTCTAATGTGACTCTTTATCGTAATTCAATGATAGGAAGTCACGTTACTCTTCATGCTGGTGTTGTGATTGGCTCGGACGGCTTTGGTTATACGGTGGATGAAAAAGGTTCTCATGTCAAAATCAATCAGATTGGAAATGTTGTGATTGAAGATAACGTAGAGGTAGGTGCTAATTCTTGTGTAGACCGAGCAGCGACGGGAACAACCTTGATAAAAAAAGGAACTAAAATTGACAATTTGGTTCAAGTNGCACATAACTGCACGATCGGAGAGCATTGCATTTTGGTTGCACAAGTAGGAATTGCTGGCAGCTGTAATCTTGGACAACATGTTGTTTTAGCAGGGCAGGCTGGNCTTTCTGACCATGTTACTGTGGGCGATAATGTGACTCTGGCTGCTAAATCAGCGGCCTTGCGTGACATTAAGAGTAATAGCGTCTATGGGGGAATTCCAGCTCTTCCATTGAATGTCTGGAAGAGAAGCGTTACGGTTTTTCCTAAGCTTCCCGACTTATCTCGTAAAGTTCGTGACCTAGAAAATCGATTAAACGATCTTGAGAAAAATAATACTGATGAGTAGTGTTGTTTTAAAGGTTGTCAGTTCCATTGCTTAATAATCAGTGAGTTGGTTTTTATGTTTTATGCTAAGTGGGTAGCCTTGTGGGGGGGGGTTTTTTTTGTCAGTTTCGCTGTTAACTCAAGCGCGTTCATGACTGATGAAAAAATAGAAAAGTATATTGCATTAAAGCTTAAGCGAAACGATCGTGTGCTTAGGCTCAACGAGAAATCGGTAGGTGATGATGGAGCAAAGTTTTTAGCAACGTCCCCGTTACTGGAAAGTGTGGAAACACTAATTATTTATAAGGGAAGTATTAGCGATGAAGGTGTTCGTGTCCTTGCCGGATCGAGAAAGCTAGTTCGGTTAACAGCACTTTACTTGGAGAATAATCATATTACTGATCGAGGTGCTAGAATGATAGCCTCGTCAGAAATATTTAAAAACCTACGAATTTTGAACCTGTATCGAAATAAAATCACAGACAAAGGGGCTAAGGCGATTGCAGAATCGGACACTTTATCTAGTTTGATAGAAATAAATTTAAACTATAACGAGATTGGGGATGAGGGAGCGCAGAGTTTGACAGCGTCTTCTAGTTTAAAAAAATTGAAAGAAATTGGTCTTGAATACAACCAGTTAAGCCGAGCAGGGAGCGAGGCGCTTGAGAAGTTTAATGTTTTGCAGGATATTAATAGTTTAGAAACCTCCAAACGTTTAAATGAAATTGGTGGTTTGATACACGGGGACTTAGGGGTTGTGGTGCTTACCGGGTTTGCTAATATTTCAAAATTGGATGACCTAGATCTTAGTGATAGTAACCTTACGGATCGCTCCGCCATCGCTATTGCAAACACCGTGGAGCTTAAAGGNCTACTTTCTCTTAATCTCTCAGGTAATAGAATTACTGACTCTGGGGCCAAAGCGTTGGCGGATTCGAAAAACTTTGGCCAACTAAAAAAACTCAATTTAAACTTTAACTTTATCGGCGATCTAGGTGCTAGAGCTATCGCGAAGTCAACTTATCTAGCCAACCTGAAATCTTTAAAATTAGGGCAAAATCGAGTGGGGAAAATTGGTGCAAAGGCTCTTAAAGAGTCGGATACTTTGATAAATCTAATGCACCCGATATTTGGGTTTTATTGATTTTTTGGTTTGCTTTTTTTTTAAATGGTTAATGATAGATTTTTGTAATGCGGTTTTCATAAAAAGTATTACTATGACGTTTCTTTTTATTTAGGTTTTATATGATTCAAATACTGGAATTCGAACAAGAAATATTTAAACTGGAAAGTCAGATTCAGGAGATGGTTTCGCTTTCCCATATGTATGACAGTGTCGGAGACATCACGCATGAAATAACTAGGCTCCATAAAAAAGTTCGTCATATGAAGCACGATGTTTATTCAAACCTTAAAGGCTGGCAAAAAACTCAAGTAGCTCGTCATCCGGATAGACCTTATACTCTCGACTATATCAAATATATTTTTACGGATTTTATTGAACTTCATGGAGATAGACGCGGTGGCTATGGTCCCTCGGTTGTTGGTGGATTAGCTAAATTCGATAGCCGCTCAGTTTTGATTATTGGTCATCAGAAAGGAAGGGATACGCAGGAGAAAATCAAACGAAACTTCGGAATGTCTCAGCCTGCGGGATACCGTAAAGCTTTGCGTTTAATGAAATTGGCACAAAAATTCAGACTTCCGATTATCAACTTGATTGACACACCAGGCGCCTACCCTGGTATAGATGCGGAGGAAAAGGGGCAGTCGGAGGCTATAGCAAGAAATTTGATAGAAATGATAGAACTTGATGTTCCAATCATCGTTGTAATAATTGGTGAAGGTGGTTCAGGAGGTGCCCTTGCAATAGGTATGGGCGATCGAATATTGATGCTTGAACATTCTGTTTACTCGGTAATATCACCCGAAGGTTGTGCTTCCATTTTGTGGGGAGATAAAAATAAGGTAGCTCAGGCTGCTGATGCCTTAAGCATAACGGCGCCTAGTTTGATGGAGCTTGGTGTGATTGATGAGATTGTTCGAGAACCTTTAGGTGGCGCACACCGCCATCATAAACGTGCTGCCATTTTGCTAAAAAAANCGCTGCGAAAAAATTTGCAGGNTGTTTCTCAGCTAATGCCTGAAATNCTAATTAAAAACCGCCACGAAAANTTTCGTAANCATGGCGAAATTGGATTTAAAACTACGAGTTGAATGCAATTGATTTTTAATCATAGGTGCATTTGACTGCGAAATAGTTGAGCATATTCTGTTTCATCGTTTATCATTTGGCCATGTGTTCCAGCCTCTACTAGTTTTCCAGATTTTATTACTATAATCTTATCGGCTCCTTCTAGTGTTGATAGTCGGTGCGCNACTAATATTGTCGTTCGTCTCGCCATCAAAGAAGTGAGAGCCTCCTTTATTTTTAATTCTGTTTCTGTGTCGACTGAGGCGGTAGCTTCATCTAAAATCAAGATTGGTGGATCCTTTAAAAGTGTGCGGGCAATGGCGATACGATGTTTTTCTCCACCGGAAAGTTTTACCCCGCGTTCTCCTATCCGGGTGTCNTATTCCATTGGAAGTCCTTTAACAAAATCATCGGCNTGTGCTGCTATAGCTGCTTTTCTCATTTGTTCTTGGTTGGCTTCCACATTACCGTATAAAATATTTTCAGCNACAGTACCATTGAATAAATATGGATCTTGGGAAACCATACCTATTTGTTCGCGTAGATAGGATATCTTGAGGTTTTTGACATTATGCCCATCTATTGTGATTTTTCCTGAGTCTATATCATAAAATCGAAGTAGAAGTTTTATCAAGGTGGATTTTCCACTTCCTGTGTGGCCTACGAGAGCTATTTTATTCCCTGATGGAATTTTTAGTGAAAGGTTTTTTATGACGGGCTTATCTTTTGTATAGCCAAAAGTTACTTCTTGGAACTCTATTTCACCCTGCATATTGGTGCTGGGCAATATGGCATTAGGGACCTCTTTAACATCGGGTTGACGATCAATTATTTCAAATACACGTTCTCCAGAAGCCAACGCGTGTTGTAGCATGTGGTTTACTGAGTGCAACTGGTTAATGGGAGTATAAAACAAGGCTAGGTAGCCGATAAAAGCGACTAAAGAACCTATGGTTATCTCTTCGGCGTGAATTAGACCTGTTCCATATAGCAAAATGAGGGCTGTCCCAAGTGAACCAAGAAACATCATTGCTGGAGAATAAATAGCCCAGAGTGACATCACCTTTAAATTGCTGTTGCAGTATTCTCTGCTTTTTTTTTCGAAGCGTGATATTTCATGTAATTGTCGGTTGAAGGCAAATATTTCTCGAATACCAGAAATGGAATCCTGCAGTCGAGAGTTCATTTTAGCGGCGCTCTCTCGCACCGTGTGATAGAGGTTGTGCGCTTTTTTTGTGTATATACAAGCACCCCATATGAGAAGTGGTATTGGGAGCAAAGCTACCAATGCTAGCTTCCAGTGCAAGTAAAACAGTATTACGGTTATTCCGGTTAGCGTCAAAACAGCTGTAACGACCTGCTCGACACCATCTATAAAAATTCGTTCAACATAATTGACATCGTCATTAATCCGCGACATAAGTTCACCGGTTGATCTGTTTTCAAAAAAATTTATAGATAATTGGTTTAGGGCCTTATAAACATTCGAGCGCATATCAAAAACTACATCTTGCTCGACTCGATTATTGAACATTATCCGCTGGTAGTTTAAAAAATTTCGTAAAAAATAAACTCCGATAAGCCCTGCCACTATCCAGTAGATCAAGGAAGTCTCCTTTCCCTCAACTAGTTCATCAATAATGACTTTTATGATCCAAGGGGGAATAAGGTCTAGTAGNGTTGTCAAAATAGCAAAACCGAGAGTAAACGAGACTGCTTTTTTATAAGGTTTGAGGTAACTAAGAACACGTAGGAGTGATTTCATAATAAACCGGGAATTAGAGAAGTATGGNTTTGAACTATAAAACTTGTGTTCTTCATGATATTTTTTATAGATGAAGCTGTCAATTTAGCATGCAGATAGAAATTATTGTAGATGAAACCTGAAGTGACGGGAATTAAACTGACTGTCACTTGCAATATGCTTGGAGTAAGAACGGTCTAATTTTTTTTCAGGAGTGGTTGATTATGGAATATAGAATGTTGGGTGATAGTAACCTTAATGTATCTGTTATTGGATTTGGTGCCTGGGGAATTGGGGGGGCTCCATTCTGGTCTAACGAGGGAGATGTTGTTTCCGCCCGCGCTATCATGAAAGCCTATGATTTAGGGGTCAATTTTTTTGACACAGCCCCAGTCTATGGGTTTGGTCATTCTGAAGAACTTCTTGGCAAAACTCTGAAGCCTTTTCGCGATAAAGTAGTCTATGCGACAAAGTGTGGTTTGCGCTGGGGAAAAAAATCATTGGGTTCTATTACTAAAAATGGAACTCGGAGATCTATTTTAGAAGAAATCGACCAGAGCTTGAAACGATTAGATACAGATTATATTGACCTTTATCAAGTTCACTGGCCTGATATTGAAACATCACAAGAG
>JGI26380J51729_10001309_pt1 | contig 11556 bp, 11 predicted proteins | sample SaaInlV_165m_DNA_FD_51729 | JGI IMG/M metagenome (IMG submission 51729) | reverse complement strand
ACTCCCGTGCCGATGCTGAGGCGTGCCAATCCGGAAAGCGGTTTCAGTACCACTTGAGAGATCAGGGCCAGTAATCCCGTAAATACCAGAAACCAAATTACTATCGACAGATTAACATGAGTCACCAGAGCCACATAGAAAAAATTCGATCCAGGCAACCATTGATAAACCCCCGGAGTTCTGGCAGCTGCTGCAAAGAGTGCGTATATTTCAGCAAAAACGATTGTTAAGACAGCAGTAGTCAGGACGATTTTTCCTAACTCTGCCTGCTGGCTTGTTAAACGAGGAAATGCTTTCATTAAGTCTCCTTGACTGTAGCTGAAGTTTTATTCTCAGTATCTCCGTTGCCGGAGGAATCATTCTGCTTAATCAGTTCCTCAATGTGTAATTTTAATGTACGGATTTCATCATGCTGAACTGCACCTACTTCAAAATTGTAATATTCTTCATCTCTGCCGGTCAAATCCTGTACCCTGGCTGAAACCAATTCCAGTGGTTTGAAGATCCACCTCCAGAGTCCCCAAAAAATAATTAACAGCATCAGTGCAATCAGAAACAGGTTGTTGACAAAAATGTCTTTGACAAAGTAAAACAACTTATTTTCCCGTAACACTTTGTGTGGAACGGTCATAACAGCTAAACCTAAGACATAACCCAGCGGGACATTGTCTTTTCCATTTTCTGCAAAGTGGCAAGTTTGGCAAACTTCAATTGCTCTTAAGGGGTAGATGTATTCAAATGAATTCTTCGTCTTAACGAAAATCGGTTCTTCGTCTCGGAAGACTTTCTCTTCAATTGAGTTTTGCGGATTTTTTTTCTGCTGACCTGCCGTATTGTAAACGGATTGAATTGCTCCTGCGAAAGACAACCGGTATTTCCGGATCACGGCTGATCGATTCCAAAGCATTCCGGACAACGTCTCTTTCACCATTTGCCGCTACTGCAACTGTATGAATTACTTTTTCAAAAGACTCCATGTTGCGCTTCATCTCATGCTCAACTGATAACTCAAGAAAATGATCTACTTTAGGAATAAAGTAGAACTTAATGGCCAGTAACATGAGAATTACCAGAGCGCACATCAACAGAATAAATTTACCCTTAATTGAATGTAATAAAGTCATCTTAGATTACTCACGATAGAAAATATCTCTTGAAACAAAAGTTAAAGTTTTATTAACTAAGGTTTTTAGGAAACCACTAATTTGTGATTTCCTGTGCTAAATTTATTTTTAGTGCATCTACTACTTTTTCAGGAGAATAACCACCCCAGAACTGATGAGTCAGATTTCCATTTTTATCAACAAGTGCCAGCATATCGGAGTGTATATAGGCTGAGCCTTCCTTCCGGAAGTAGAAAGAAAACTGGCTGGTCAAAGCTTTTATTGTCTCCTCAGATGCAGTGAGGAAAGACCACGCTGCTGAAAGTGCCTCAAAACGAGCTGCATATTTTCGCAACACTTCCGGAGTATCCTGTTCAGGATCTATTGTCACTGAAAGGAATTGAACTCGCCCTTGCCATTCTTGAGGCATCCAGGTTTCCACTTCTTTCATCTGTAAAGTTAAGAGCGAACACGTATCAACACAGGTGGTATAAATAAAACCCACCAGTGCGGGTTTACCCCGGAATTGTTTGAAGCTGACCGGATTTGAATCTTGATCAGTCCACTTACCTGCCGCATCATAAAGATTCAACTGGCGCACAGGAGCAGTCGGTGAACGTGTTCCGGAAACTGGTGAAATATTGAGTGGTGTTTCCGAACTCCGCTGCGCCTTCCATCCCAACCAGATAAAGAGCGGCATACAGCTCAACAGTCCAATTGCGAGAGAACGAATAATTAACAGCCGCATTAGTTTTATTCCTTATCCTCTGAGTCCCTGACCGTGGGAGCAAATTTCATAATTACGAAACCAATCAGTAATCCGTAGACGAAAGAATTACCGTCAATTTCAAGTGTAGCAAAGACATCAAATACATCTGCCAGCACAGCTACCAGAATAATTGCGCACCAAAACATCATGTATTTTTTTGTTAAATTCATCCTTTATTCTCCTTTGAGTTGTTCGATAATCATCCGGCTGTAAGCCGGACGAACTTTCTCCAAAAATTGTGCTTCCTTTAATGCATCCTGCGGCCGAACCGCTGAGCGTGTCAGAAACATGCCATAATGAAAACGGGTCAATGGCGCACGGCTTTGTATACTTAAAGCTTTGAGAAAATATCCTTCCGCTTTTTCCAGTTCACCCATGCGTTCATGTACCAAAGCAAGACGTACATAGGCAATCGACATCCCAGGTTTTTTCTCAAGTGCGGCTTTGTACCAACGGATTGCGTCAAGATTATCCTGCATCAAATCCGCAATCACGCCTTTGTTAAACAAGAGGCGTGGAATAATAAATTTAAGTTCAGTAGTTTGAAGTTGACTAACAATTTGAGTTGAGGCTGATGGAGCTTGTTTTTTACGAGTCTCAACTGCTTTAAGAAAATCCTCTGCTGCCTGTTTACTTGATGCCTCCGCCAGTGCNTTCGGTAAAAGCTCAAGTGCATGATACAAGTCTCCTGCCTGATCCAGCATNTCAACTTGTTGGTACGCCCATCCTGTACTGGCTGCAGTTGGAGGTGCCTGCCGTATCCAGTGCACCACCAGCGCAAACAGGATTGCTGCTCCAAAAAAAATTGAAAGTCTCCACCAAAATACTGAATTCTTAGGTAGCTCAAAATGTGGAATTGCAAATACCTTCATTGAATTTCTCTTTTCTATAAATGTTTCAGCCACTGATTGTCAACGATGAACAAAAATTACTTCAGTAGAGATGAAGTCTGTCAATGACTCTAAACGTAGATGTTTTGTGTAACTGCTATTTTCTGATATAAAATTGACTAAGTTTATCATCGAAATCAATAAACAGAACTTGCCTGTCTTTCAGGATGACTTCTGTCTTAAAATCAATCCCGGATTGACGCTCCTCTTTTAAAGAGTCAACAATGTTAAGTGCTAAGCTGTGTTTTCCAGGGAATACATTAAGTTCGTAGTTGACATAGGTCAACCCGTCATTGCTGAAACCTGCAGGAGAAAATTCCTTTTCCAGCAACAAAGTATCATCCATTGTCAATTTCAAACGTACCGGCACCCTTTCACGTGGACACAGCATAGAGGAAACAAGATTGGTGGAAATTTGTTGTTGCTGGCCTTCTTTTGGAATGTTGTCTCCACGAGTTACATCATCAATTTTGCTGCGTATTTTGGCTACACTACTCTCCAAATTATTTAAATCACATGAAACCTGTTCACTCAGATGAAAAAAATTAACACGCAAAAGTGCAGTTGGAGGAGGATTATAATTTGCCCACGGATCCAGTACTCCCCATGAAAAGCCAAAAAGAAATAAACCGGAAACGAGCACTAGCGCTGCAGCCGATACCCAGCGTTTTCCTGAACGTAAAGCGATAAATTGACCTCTCGATGACGGAAGATTCCTGTTGTTTTCCCATTCATCAAGTTGTTGAGAAACAGTGCTGACAAAGTCCCGGCTTTCACTGCTGTTAAAGGAGAATACCGCGACCGGTTTTGAGGTGTCCTTTAGCCTTATTTTGGGCACACGTTTAGCTCTCAAACGTTCTTTCAGCCAAATATTGCCTTCACGATAATGGCAATCCCGCAAACGGCAAGCGGCAATGACTACGCCTTCTGCACCCATTTGGACAGCTTTTTTGATGAAGGCCGGACCGACTATACCGGCGCAGGGTACTAAAAATACGGACAGCCGGGAATCTTCTCTTAATGTTTGCTTGCTCAAATCAAAATGGACTGTATCAGTCACAGTATTTTCACAAAATACTCCCAGATAAGGAGCAGGTTGTCTTGACTCAGTTTTTGTGAGCAGAGCTTTCATCCGGCTTTCTATTGTTGTCAGCCGCAAATCGGTGAGGTTCATTCCCCCAAAATTACATGAACCAACACAAATTCCGCAACCCGCGCAGCGATCCTGAATAATGACCGATTCCATTTTAAATTTTTGTCCGTCCGTTCGGGGACGCACGTAAATCGCTTCATATGGACAGTCTTTAGCACAAGCCGCGCAGCCGGTGCAGGATGATAAATCGCGGTCAGCAACGTCCACCGCTAATTTCTTGCGATACCACGGTGCACCAAATAAAAAGAACATCACGAAGGCAGTTCCGCTTAAGATAAACGCAGGAGGCGTTTCTGGAAGTAAAGGGATAAAAAACAAATAAAACCAGTCAACCTCCTCTATTATAGGCAGACTCATCAAATCTGCTTTTTGGAGCAGTTGTACGGGAAAGAGTAGGCTGTATCCAACCAGAAAAACCAGAGTCCCGTACATCAAGGCCCGTGGAGGCAGCATTTTGGGACGGGTAATTCGTGAGAAGTGAATGTAAAGCAGAAAAATAAAAGCGATTGGAATGAGAATGTGAATGGCCAGCAAAATCCACATGATCCACGTACTCAACAAAGCTTCTGAAGCAAAAGCACGCGGGAGGTCCTGTCCGAAAACTTTTAACTCTGCCAGAAACCTGGCGCTTTCCATCACTACAAACTGCGAACGGGAATTCCAGCTCATGATGTGTCCTGTGACGCCCTCAAGTAAAGTTGAAAAGAGCATCACTAAACCAGAGACCCAGGCAATCCAGCGAAATTTGCGGTATTTGTCCTGAACAAAAACACGGATCATGTGTAAGACAATCAGTACAATCATCAAATCTGAAGAATACTGATGAACACTGCGTGTGAGTTCACCTAAAAATGCTTCATTATTTACGTAACGTACCGACTCATAGACTGTTTCAACATTAGGCGAATAATAGATGAACATATAAATGCCGGTCACAGTTAGAACCAGCAGATTAAAAATAGTCAGACTACCCAAAAAATACAGAGGATTATTCTGCTCACCAAACACACGGTTCCAATGCGCTTCGACTCCCATAAATAGCCTGGACCAGAGACGATGCCATTGTTCATAAACTCCCTGAACTCCGCTGGAGTGTTTCTTGAGAACTATCATGATGGTTGATTTGTTCGTTTTTCTGTGAACCAAAAGACCAGACGTACCAGGAAATAGAATATGAGCATCATGCCAACGTAGATCGCAGTCATTCCCATTTGTGCAGAAATCATGTTCCAAGTGCTGCGTATGCGATAGCCCCACAAACTTTCCCCCGGTCCAGGACTTCCTGCCCATCCGCAGATTGCCGCAATACGCTCCCAATTGATGACACCTTCTCCTGTCCAGCGTACAACGAGTTCTTCATAAAATACCGCGTAACTTCCACTGCCCAGAAGTGCAAATATTAGCATCAACAGCAGTCCGTAAATGATCAGGTGTTTTGAAAACATTGGTTTGAGTTGCTTTTTTTCCGCGGTCAGGGAATAGAGGATAGAGGAGTGAGATGCAGGGTGGTTCTGTTTCTGTTGACAGATAACCGGTGCTTTGCCTCCAGACTCCGGTCTGATCAAGTTACGAGACGGACAGTAGCCCGTCTCGTATATGATGACTAACTTGAACAGAAAAACGTTCAGGATTTATCTAAGGAACCAATTCTCACTAAGAGCCAGCCAATTGGTAACATATAAAATAATGAACCATGCCAGCCAAATAAACACCAGTGCCACAGTCCCTGGCGCGTGAAACTTGTCGTTTTTTTCACTCATAAATTTTCTCGAAAAAATATTTAATAATTAACTAGCTACTGCTGCCGCTTCTACCGATCCATCTTTCAAATATGGCGGATAGTGTGGTTCCATTTTGGCTTCAATCCGTTCACCGAAAAATGCTGTCAGTGCTGCTATCAGGCAGAAGATCAACAATGCGGTAAAGGCTATGATGGCACCGATACCTAGTAAACCCAGCATTGTGGTTGCGGTTGCGCTGAAAGGAACCTGAAAAATGGCTGAAGAGAACGTTACATCATAATGCCTGCGTGGAACTCCAAGAATTCCGGCAAATGACATTCCGGTAGCAAAAATTGAGATACCGATTCCGAACATCCATGGTTGATACTTGGCCCAGGTCTCGCCTATTATTTTCCGCCGCATTATTAAAGGAAGCGCGTAATAGGTCAAGGCCATGAAAGCAAGTGAAGTTCCGCCAACCACAGTCACGTGAAAATGTCCGGGAATACGGAGGGTGTTGTGTGACATGATGTTGATTTGCTCGACACCCTGCGTCACACCTGTTACTCCACCGCCAAAACCGAATATTACCACCGAAAGAGCCATTCCTGAAAATGCAGGGTTGCTCCATGGAGCTTTTGTCAGCCACTCAAAGAGACCATTGGTATACCCCTTTGCGCGTTGAGCAACTTCAATAGCTGCCGGAATTGAGAAGGCGTGAATCATACTTCCAATTGTTGCCGCATAAATCACATAACTTGTATTGAAAATACGGAAAGACGCACTCAAGCCTGGATCAACTAAGAGGTGATGTACAGAAGCCACGTTGATTCCGAACAAATATAAGAGGAATGCGCCACGACTGAATTTCTCGTTAATCGGCACCGCGCCTACGCTCAAAGTTCCAATCAAATACCAAATGGAAACCATGGCTGCAAGATTGATCTGTTGGGCGGAATGTCCGAAACCCCAGAATCCTAAGCGGTAGAGTGAAGGGTCAATTGAGTCAATAAAACCCATTGCCCAGAGCCAGGTTGGAATATATGTAGCCGCACCTGCCAGCAAGGTGAAAATCGCCAGGATCACAGCGATCAGAATACCAAAGGTGAAAAGCGGATAACTACCTTTGTGATAACCTTCTTTTTTTGCGACTACCAAAGTGGCCATAAAATGAAAACAGGCCAGTAACGCACCAACCGCAAAAAGAATGATACCCAGATAATAGTTTGGATTCGCTTTCAAAGGAGGATATGAAGTAAACATCACATCCGCCTGACCTGTAAAAATCATATAATTTGTGAGCAGTGCTCCCACCAGCATCAACGCATAATTCAGCCATCCGAACCAGACTGCGGGCAGGCGGCTTCCTAAAACAGCGGTTGAAGCAAAAATAAGTCCTGCCATTTCAAAAAATACAATCCAGAAAACCAACATATTCATGCCGTGAGCGGTGATAAAGCGATAAAATAAATCCGCCGGCAACAAGTGAACCGCAGGCCAGCGGGTCAAGGCAATTAAAAGTGCCATGACACCGCCGGTCAGTAAAGCCACGACTGCTGTGACTGCATGCACATAAAACAGCCGTTCCCCCGGCAAGTGGACCTTTAGGCCTGTGGTTTCACAGGTTCTGAATTGAGTTGAGTATGTATCAGCCATTTATTTCCTCTATTTAACAATGATTTTTCCGATCATAGTGTGATGCCCCAGTGCGCAATATTCATTGCAGATGACATAAAACTCTCCGGTTTCACGAGGTGTCATGGTGACAACCAAGGTCGTATCCGGAAAGGATCTGAAAATTGATGTTTTGCGGTTGTAATGAAAATCCGTGCTGGTAGTCCATCGAAGACATGTGTACACGGTATTCCCGTCCTTCTTCCAGTTCCAGAATTGGATAAAATTCCCATGCTCTGGCACGCAAATAAATATCCTTGACTCCCGGACCAGGATGCACGACCGGTATTTTCATTTCGACTTCGGTAGTACCAAATCTTTGTTTAACCACCTCATCACGCACTTTGTTTTTTGCCACAAAATCTTCCGTTAATTGATTAAATCTCTCCGGAGAGACTTTGTAACCCTCATGACTGGGATTTTGGTGCCCAGTCAAATTATAAAGGGGCATCATTAAAAAAAGAATAATTGCTGTCAGCACACATACCTTGAGCCATAATTTCTCATCCTTCCCCAAAGGCTGAGCCCACCAATTTCTTTCAGGAATAAAAACACTCATATTTTCTCCTTCAACCTAGTGTTGGAATGCTCAAGATGTCAATCAGACCCCAGACAAAGTAAGATAGAGTACTGACCCCGACATGAAATGCCAGTAGCAAAAAATCATTATCACAGACTTTTTCCCAAAAACTGACATCGATTGTTTCTGCCATTTTTAATCTCCGTTAATAAATTAAGAGCAAATTGCCCATATAAACATTAACGCCTCCTGTAGAAACTTCCATAAAACTGCTTTTGCCTGAATCTGCCTAATTTCAAAGATTAGTTCTGTTAGAAATGCTAACAAGCCGGCAGCATTGACCGTACAAATAGTTACGTTTACTTTTAATCCGTAACAGCAAACTCAAACAATAAAGGAAGTTAAAGTATTTATTTCTTTGCTACAGTCTAGATACTTGTCAATATAAATGTATTCGTAAATATACGTAGTAAATTGAAATTGCTTTTTTCGATAATTTCGATTGACTAAAAATAGTCTATTACCGTGGGGGTGGAAAGTATGAAAGGTATTAGGCACGAACATGTCATGTCCCTGCCTGTACAAACAACTACTGTTCTGCCTGCGCTATCCCAAAATTTTCTGAGCAATTTAGGAACAAAGCTTTGATAATTTCATTATTGATATTTTATGAAGAACGCCGGTGAAATTGCTGTTCATTCCCCCACTGTTCCATGATAAAATCCAATGTTCCGCCGTCGACTAGATTCTGTCCTTGTTGTCGGGCATTTCGTTCCACCTCCAACTGCACCATTGGGCGGATGAAATCCGGAACACGTTGTATACGGGATTGCGCATCTTCAGTCCAGGTGAGCGACGCATCCTGCGATGTTTGATTAAGCAAACCTGCTGAGCCGTCACCCCATGAAGAATACTTTGCTTCTACGACTTCGAGTGAAATTTCTGCTTTATTAAATTTACGTGCCCATTGCTCGATCCGGTTCTTGGTCATTTCCCGCATGAAGCCTGCAGGAACATTTTGCAGTTTTTCCATGGCCTCATCTTGCCATTTAAGTTTTAGAAAGGCTGCGTCAGCCGTAATTTTAATTTCTTCCGCAGAGAGTTTTTTATAATCAGCACCATGACATATTTCACAAGCTTGTGGTTGCTGACCTTCGAGTGTATAACCGCAAAGCAAGCATTCAAACGTACCTGTATCTTCATTAACTTGATTTGGAGATTTCACCTCAGGAATGCGCACCTCATTACCGGACTGCATGGTTTTCTGCATTTTTTCACGAGCCTTGCTCAGCCCTCCTTCAGCCACTTCCAANTCAATNCGGGTGATTTTTTGATCACTGGCATATTCTTCAATTGTCGTTTGAGCAGCATCACGCATAAAACCTTCAGGAACGCGTGCCAGACGCTTGAATGCCTCATCCGTCCATTCAAACATAACTTGCTTTTCAGCACTTTTAGTATTTGATTCTTCTTTCGCAACAGGTTCTTTAAGACCTTCTTCTTCAACTGCAACGCTGACCATTTCTTCTGTTATCAGTTGCTGATGCCTCGTATGAGCGCGTTTTTCCAATTTGAAACGCAATTGCTCTCGATTATTTCCAACTGGAACGTGGTTGAGCCGCATTTTTGCTTCCGGCGTCCAAATTAGTTCACGACCGTCAAAAGTGGTTTCGCTGAGGCCTCCGGATTCGCTTTGTAGTTCAGTATTTTTCGTAATTGGAGAACTGTCGTAAATACGGAAGTCCTGGCCTTCAGTATTACAGACAGGGCATTTTTCTGGACGTTTCCTGTGGTGAACGTATTGACAAGATGGACATTCAAAGGACAATTCAAAGGTCTCATGGTCTTCGAGTTTTGCTTCAGATGTCTCGGAAAACTCAATTCCCATTGCAGACAATGCTTGCGGCGGAAGCAAGGCACGAATCGCCTTCTCAACTACTTCAGAAGTAATCATGGTATAGCCTTCTGCAACAGCATGTTGCTGAATGGCCTTCATCGCCACACCACGTGCCATCTCAGGAACGTTCTGCATTCTTGACTGTGCTTCAACTGTCCAGCCGATGGTTTCCTCTGCCAGATATTCGACAGGCGGGCTGAATTCTGTTTCCATCATCAAAATATTACACGGTGCAAGCCGTAAAATATTTTCAGTATTTCCACCGATGTCCATATCGTCATCACTATGAATTCCTGTACGCCCCAGCACCAGCAACCAAGGTGGATCTTTTTTAACGTGTGCCAGAACTTTTTTCCAGGCTTTGCCGTCAAGTAATTTTGTTTGAAGATCAATACCTTCATCTTCAGCAATACGTGCTGCGATGTCCAAATGCGATTGATATATTTTTGCTAAACCATTATCAATAATTTCTTCGTGCAGTTTTTCCTGCTCCTCAAATTTAAAAACTTTACGTGCCTTGTCCGAAAGCACGTTATTTAATGAATTGAACATACCGTAGTGAAAATACGGATCGAACGCAGAAATTGCTTCAACTTTTTTATTAAAAACCGCAGCCAGCTCCAAAGCTGCTTTCAGACCTCCAAATGAGCGTTCACTGCCGTCAAGACAGACGACGATCTTGTCAGATTCGCTTTTATTTTCATCAGTTTCCTTGACGATCAACAAGTCAGTCTGGATGCGCCTGGCGACGCGTTCTGTAACTGAACCAAGCAATGAGTCTGCTACCAGTCCCATTCCGTTGGAACCCATCACGACCAACTCATATTGATGTTCTTCAATGTCACGTACCAGCTCTTTCCAATTAGCACCTTCCAGTGAAATACCCTTAAATTCCAATCCCGCTTCACGACATGCCTTTGCCATGACGAGCAAATACGAATCTGTAATTAATTCCAAACCTTTGGTGATCAAAGTATCGTGAATCACCCGCTGTTTTTGGAGTTCTTTTTCCTGTTGGAATTCTTCCGGCAACCCACTTTCCATTGTACGAAAACGTTTATCATGGAGTTTAGCCGCATAAACATGGCTACCGTACAGTTTTGCTCCTGAAGCTTTGCCAATCGACAAGGCTAATCTTACTGCTGCATCCGAATGCTGAGAGTTGTCAACCGGAACGTATATATTTTGAAACATGTTAGTTTATTGCTGAATATTAAGTTGTCATTTAGAAAGTTTCAGACAATCCTGATTGCTAAAAATACATCAAAGTCAAGAACGATTCTTATTAGCAGGACACTCATTCGAATTACTTTTTGCTTCTTGTAAAACCTTCAGTGTTATTTCCGCAAAACCTCGTTCACGAGCGTACTTTTCCACCGTCTCACGAATATGTTGACGTATCATTCCGGGAGCACGATTGATTGATGAAATCGCTTCTTTTTGCCAGCTCATTTCACCTTTCTGCTGAAGGTACTGAACTTTGTCCGGTTGTTCTTCCACACGGTGCGGTGTTTTGTCCTGTACCTCAGAAATCCAAAAAAGGTACGCATATGGAAATTGAGGTTGCGCAATGTGAAAACTGTCATACTCAAACATCGTGCGAGAAAGCATAATGAAGGTGTGTCTTGGATCATCCTGCCCTGCTATTTCAACACCGCAGTTCAGCTGGAAACTCGTGTATGATGGACAGTGTCCTGTGTAGTGCAACGAGGCTAAAGGGAGTTGGATGAGATTGTTGAAGGTACGTTTTTCGAAAATTTCCAGGGAAGTTAAACAACGATAATCAATAACTTCACGATTAAAATTAAATTCAGCAACTGTTTCCAGAC
>JGI26380J51729_10001307_pt1 | contig 11564 bp, 10 predicted proteins | sample SaaInlV_165m_DNA_FD_51729 | JGI IMG/M metagenome (IMG submission 51729) | reverse complement strand
GGGACAGCCAATTTTTGGTGATGTTAAGTATAAATTATCTAATTCATACAAGGGTATTAACAAAAATTTAATGCTACATTCATATCAAATAAGATTTATAGTCAATGATGTTAAGCACACTTATACAGCTTTATTACCTGATTATTTTAGAAAACTGTTAAAAACAAAAAGACTTAGGTTTTTAGATTTAAAATAAAATTTTTAATCAATATATTTTCCAAGTTAAAGTAATCTTGATCTTTAATTTTTTTTAAATTTGTTACTCCCTTGTCTGATATTCCACATGGAATTATTTTTTTATATTGTTCTAAGTTATTATTAATATTTATAGAAAATCCATGATAGGCAATCCATTTACTTACTCTGACCCCTATAGCAGCTACCTTATTTAACTCATTATTTTCTTTGTGCCAAATTCCAATATTATCTTTGTCTGAAAATGTTTCTATTTCAAAATATCTTAAAGTTTGAATTATTGTTTTTTCTATAGAGGTTATGAATTTTCTTACATCTTTTTTATTTCTTAAATCTAACACAAAATAACAGATTAATTGACCTGGACCATGATAGGTTATTTTTCCTCCACGATTAGTGTTTATAATTTTTATTGATTTATCTAAAATCTCTTTTACATTATAGCTAGTTCCTGCTGTAAAAATTTCATCATGCGTTAAAGTCCATATTAATTCTTTTTCTTTGTTTTTGTGTATTTGATGCAATCTTGTCTCTAGAAGATTTATAGCATCAAAATAATTTACTGGTTTTACTGACTTTTTGATCTCTATATTCATTTATAAATTGTATTATCTTAATTATCTATTAATAGTGCAAATCTAAATTATAGGTAGATTTATGTCTTTAGTAAAAAAAATAAAAGATAAAAAAGTAAATTTTGAGTTTAATAAAGAATATATAAAAGTTGTTAATTCAAAAATCGCCAACAACGATGCTCAATTTATAACTAATTCTTTTAAAGAAATGCACCCAGCAGATGCTGCTGATATTATTGAACATTTAAATCAGTCTGACAGAGAAAGTTTAATCAAATTAAATAATTTTAAAATTGACCCTGAGGTTTTTGTTGAACTTAATGAGTCTATCCAAACAGAGATTATTACATATCTTTCATCAGACTCAATAGTAGCAATTTTAACTAATTTAGAATCTGATGATGCGATATCAATTTTAGAAAATGTACCTGAGGAAGACAAAAACAACATATTAAGTTCCTTACCTCCAAAAGATCGTTTTGCTTTACTAGAAAGTTTAAGTTATCCAGAAGATACTGCGGCTCGACTTATGCAGCGTGAATTTACTGCAATTCCTAGTAATTGGTCAGTTGGTCAAACAATTGACTATTTGAGAGAAAATAAAGATCTTCCAGAAGAATTTTTAGAAATATTCATCATTAATGAGGAATTTAAACCTATTGGAACTGTTCCTTCATCTCGTGTATTAACAACTTCNAGAGATACTAAGATGCTTTCTATTATGTCAGAGTCTCAACTTTTAATACCTGTTGATATGGATAAGGAGGAGGTGGGTAACTTATTTGAAAATTACAATTTAAATTCAGCTGCTGTTGTTGATAAGAAAAATAAACTTGTTGGAATGATTATGAGTGATGATATTTTAACAGTACTTAAAGAAGAGGCTGAAGAAGATGTTTTAAGATTAGCTGGAGTAGGTGATGAAGAAATTACTGACGGTGTAATTACAAAAACAAAAAGAAGATTTAATTGGCTTTTATTAAATTTATTTACTGCTTTTTTAGCTACCTGGTGCATTAGTTTGTTTGGCGCAACCATTGAACAAATGGTAGTCTTAGCATTTTTAATGCCTATTGTTGCATCTATGGGTGGAAATGCAGGCATGCAAACTTTGGCAGTAACAATTAGGACAATTGCAACAAACGACTTAACGGAAAATAATTTTTCATCAAATGTTATCAAAGAATTTAATATTGGAATATTAAATGGAATTATATTTGCAGCGATTAGCGCCTTTATTGTCCAAATTTGGTTTCAGGATAACACTTTATCAATCATTATTTCTATATCTATGATTCTTACAATGATTATTGCTGGACTCTTTGGTATTTTAGTTCCAGTTACTTTAAAAAAAATGAATATTGATCCAGCGATTGCTTCCAGTGTATTTGTAACTACAATCACTGATGTGATTGGATTTGTTTCTTTTTTAGGTGTGGGTGCTTATTTTTTGTAAGATTAAAAATTATCAATTAATCTTATACCTTTTAAATAAAATGCTACAAAAAGCTTAGACTCTTTAAATCTATTAGAAATAATAAGATTATTTTCATTTCTTAGTTCTAAATATTCAATTTTAATCTTAAACATTTTTTGCATATTTTTCTTAGTTTTTAACAAGAATTTATTTATATTTTTATGTTTTTTAATTCTTTTTTTAACAAGAAAAAACTTTTTAGTTATATTTCCTGCAATCTTTAAATCATCTTTATTAAATAATAAATTTCTAGATGATAAAGCAAGTTTATTTTTATCTCTAATAGTTTTACATCCAATAACTTCTGTTTTATATTTTTTTTCAATAAAATTTTTTACTAAAAATAGTTGCTGAAAATCTTTTTTACCCATGAAAATTTTTTTAGGTTTGATTAAATTCGCTAACCTATCCATTACTTCTAAAACACCCTCAAAATGACCTTTTCTAAATTTCGCACATAAAATTTTGTCTTTAATGTTAATTTTTATTTTTAATTTTTTTTTGGTATCGTAAATATCTTTAAATTTAGGTATATAAATAAAGTCAATTCCTTTTATTTTTTTTAAAACAGATAAATCTTTTTTAATATTTACAGGGTAAGTTTTAAAATCGTTTTTATTATTAAATTGTTTTGGATTAACAAAAACACTAACTATTGTTTTTTTGCACAATTTCTTGGATCTTTCAATTAAGGAAATATGACCTTGATGAATTCCACCCATTGTAGGAATAAAGCCAATATCATCAAAGGGCCTTATTTTTCTATTTAAAGACTGATTGTTTAATAAAATTTTCATTTGTATTAAAATATTTAATAAGTAAAACATTTAAATGATTAAACAAGCAATTATTCCTTTGGCTGGTCTTGGTACTAGATTNTTGCCTTTAACCAGTGTGTTTGCTAAAGAGCTATTACCTNTAAATGGAAAACCAGGTCTTGAATATATCATTGAAGAATGTATTGACGCTGGAATTAAAGAAATAATTTTTATTATTTCAAAAAAAAAAATGATGATTAAAAATTATTTTTATAATGATGTTTTCTATAAAAATTTAATAAAAAAAAAGAAAGACAAAAGAATTATCGCTGAATATAAAAAAATTTTAAAATATAAGAAAATGATAAAATTTGTTTATCAGAATAATCCAAAAGGTACTGGTGATGCGGTTTTAAAAACTAAAAAATTCGTAAAAGATAAATATTTTTTGATGCTTCTTCCAGATGATCTGATTATAAAAAAAAACTGCTCAAAGTCGATGATCAACACACATAAAAAATATAAAGCTTCTGTTATGGCTAGCATGTCTGTTGATAAAAAAAATGTTTCAAGATGGGGTATTTACAAATTAAATAAAAAATTGAATAACACTGATTATTTAATAAAGGGTGTTGTTGAAAAACCAAATGTAAAAGAAGCGCCCTCAAACAAAGCNGTTATAGGAAGATATATTTTACCAAGATCTATTTTTTTAAAACTTAAAAATACCAAACCAAGCCAAGGTGGTGAAATTCACATAACAGATGCCATACAATCATTAATTGATAGTAATGAAAAATTTATAGCTCACAATTTTTTAGGCAAATATTTAGACTGTGGAACAATGAGCGGTTATATAAATTCATCAAAGGAGATTTCAAAATTATGAAATTATGCATGATTGGAACAGGTTACGTTGGGTTAGTTAGCGGTGTATGTTTTTCTGATTTAGGTAACACCGTGTATTGTGTTGACAAAGATCAAAAAAAAATAGATTTACTTAATAATGATAATATTCCAATATATGAGCCAGGATTAGAGGAAATTTTAAAAAGAAATCATAAACAAAAAAGATTAATTTTTACTTCTGATTTAAAAAAAGCTGTAGAAAGTTCTGATATTATTTTTATTTGTGTGGGCACACCTACTAAAAAAAATAGTAATTCTGCAGATTTAAAATATGTATTTAATGTAGTAGATGAATTAAAAAATATAATATCTAAGTACAAAATAATTATCACAAAATCTACAGTTCCGGTTACAACTGGTGATAAAATTGAAAGAATTTTGATTAAATTAAAAAAAAAAAAACTTGTTGATGTTGTTTCAAATCCTGAATTTTTAAGAGAGGGTGAGGCAATTAGAGATTTTTCCAGCCCTGATAGAGTAATCATTGGTACTGATAGTAAAAAAGCTAATAGATTATTAAAATCTTTGTATATGCCTATAATTAAAAAAAATAGCAGATATTTTAATACATCGAGAAGAGGCGCCGAATTGATCAAATATGCATCTAACGCTTTTTTAGCGACAAAAATTTCTTATATTAATGAATTAGCTAATTTGTGTGAAAAGGCCAATGTTGACATAAAAGATGTTTCCATGGGTATGGGCTCGGACCTACGTATTGGTGATAGATTTTTAAGAGCTGGTCCAGCTTATGGAGGATCATGTTTCCCAAAAGATACAAGAGCTTTAATTGATACTGCAAATCAATTTAAAACTGATTTATCAATTATTAAAAGTGTTGTTAGATCAAATGATAAAAGAAAATTACTATTGACCAATAAAGTAGACAAGATTCTAAATGGTAAATTAAAGAATAAAGTTATAACTTTCTTGGGTGTTACATTTAAACCAAACACTGATGATATGCGCGAAGCTTCAAGTATACCAATGATTAAATACCTTAATACACAAAGTGCTAAAATTAAGTATTATGATCCATCAGGTGAAAAAAAAGAATTTAAAAGATTAAAAAATGTTAAATATTGTAAAAATATTCCATCTGCATGTCTTAATAGTGATCTTGTTATTTTACATACAGAATGGAATGACTTTAAATTTTTAAATTTTAAGAAACTTGTTAAAAAATCTAAGTTTAAAATATTTGATATGAGAAATGTTTATTCACCAACAAAAATGAAAAACTTAAAAATTGATTATTTTGGTGTTGGAAGGTAATTTATTTTAATTCAAAAATAGCATCAACTTCAACAGAAACACCTAGAGGTAGGCTGTTAGTACTCACTGCAGCTCTTGTGTGCATACCAGCTTCACCAAAAATTGATGCGATTAAATCTGATGCTCCATTAATTACTTTTGGCTGTTCTATATAATCTTCAGACGAATTAACAAATCCAGTCAATTTAATACAAGATTTTACTTTTGAAAGATTTCCATCACATGCTTTTTTGACTTGAGCAACAATACTTAATCCACATCTTTCAGCAGCTTTATAGGCTTCATCTGTAGTTAAGTCTTTGCCTACTTTACCTTTTATCAATTCTCCACTTGAATTCATTGATATTTGACCCGAAACATAAAGTAAATTTCCTGAAATTTTAGTTGCAACATAAGAGCCAACCGGTGCTTTAGCTTCAGGTAGTTCAATTTTTAATTCTTTAATTTTATCATCGTAATTCATTTTTTACCTTTTTTCTTTTTTTTAGTTTTCTTAGTTTTCTTAGTTTTATCGTATTCTTTTCTTTTCTCAATAAGGATTAATGCCTCTTCCATTGTAAGCTCTGTGGGATCTTTTTCTTCCGGTATAGTTGCATTTAATGATTTATATTTAATATATGGCCCATACTGACCCTTCATAACCCTAACAGGTTTTTTATCTTCTGGATGTTCACCTAAATCTTTTATAATTGACGCTGACATTCTTCCAGGTTTAGCTTCAGCTATCAAAGTTACAGCTCTATTTAAACCTATCGAAAATATTTCTTCTAAATTTTCTATTCTGGCAGATTTATTTTCACATTTTAAGTAAGGACCAAATCTTCCAGTATTTAGAGTTATATCTTTTTGGTTTTCAGGATTAATCCCAAGAGATTTTGGTAATGAGCATAAAAATTGAGCTTTTTCTAAATCAATACTTTCTAACTCTAAACCCTTAGGTATTGAAACATTTTTTAAAAGTTCATTAACATCAGTTTTAACTTTTTTGGTCTTCTTTTTTCTCTTAGTTAATTTATCATCTGTAGTTTTTTCAAGAACTTTTTCATATTGTAAGTATGGACCAAATCTTCCATTTTTTAAATAAATATCATTTCCATTATCATGCTTACCTATAAATTTGGGCTCAGCTAATTGCGCTTGCGCTGCCGCTTTCGCTTTAGATAAAGGTCTTGTAAATTTGCATTCTGGATAATTAGAGCATCCAATAAAAGCACCTCCTCTAAAACTATTTTTTAAACTTAAAGAGCCTGTTTCACAAAGCTGACATTTTCTTACAACTTTACCGTCAGAGTCTTTGTCAAAAATTAGTGTTCCAAGACTGTCATTCAATAGATCTAAAACTTCTCTAGTTCTTTTTTCTTTAACTTGAGAAACATTATTATTAAAATCTTTCCAAAACATTTCTAAAACTTTTATCCAACTTTCTTTTCCTGTTGTTATCTCATCTAATTGATCTTCTAAACCAGCGGTAAAATTATAATCTACATATTTTGAAAATAATTTTTCTAAAAAAGCAGAAATTAATTTTCCACGATCGGTTGGAAAAAATCTCTTATTAACAATTTCAGCATAACCACGATTAGTAATTGTTGAAATTATACTTGCATATGTTGAAGGTCTACCTATACCAAGTTCTTCTAATTTTTTTACAAGGCTTGCTTCAGAGTATCTGGGCGGTGGTTGTGTGAAATGTTGTTCATCAAGAAAAGCTTCAATATTTATTGGTCCTTTAGAAATTTCCGGTAAGATTGCTTCATCATCATCTTTACTTGGGCTTGGAAATACTTTCAAATAACCATCAAATTTTAAAATAGAACCACTAGTTTTACATACTGTCTCACCATCATTAGAAATTATTGTTATTGTGCTTCGATCAAATTTAGCAGTTTCCATTTGAGATGATAGCGCTCTTCCCCAAATTAAATTATAGAGTTTTTGTTGATCAGTACTTAAATATTTCTTAATTGACTCAGGTGATCTATTTATGTCTGTAGGTCTTATAGCTTCATGAGCTTCTTGAGCATTTTTAGCTTTTTTTCCAGAATAATTTAAAGGATTTTCTGGAAGGTATTCTTTACCATATTCATTTTTAATATAATCTCTAAAATCTGTAATTGCGTCAGCTGATAAGTTTGTACCATCTGTTCTCATATATGTTATTAAACCTATCGTTTCACCATCAATTTCAATACCTTGATATAGTCTTTGGGCAATTTGCATTGTTCTTGAAGCGCCAAAGCCCAATCTACTAGATGCTACTTGTTGAAGAGTAGAAGTTGTGAATGGACCAGAAGGATTTCTGTTAATTACCTTTGATGAAATGTCACTTATATCAAATTTTTTATCTTTAATTTTTTCAATTGCTTTATCTATCTCAACTTTATTTCTAAATGAAAATTTTTCAACTTTATTTCCATTAAGTTGAAAAATACTTGCACTGATTAATTTTTTTTTATCATCTTGAAAATTTATAGTTAAAGTCCAAAATTCTTCAGGATCAAAAGACTCAATTTCATGTTCTCTTTCTGTAATAAGCTTTAAAGCTACAGACTGAACTCTTCCGGCTGATTTTGATCCAGGTAGTTTTGTCCATAGAATAGGAGAGATGTTAAAACCAACTAAATAATCCAAAGCTCTTCTTGCCATATAAGCATTCACTAACAAAGGTTCTATTTGGCGTGGATTTTCAATTCCATGCGTTACAGCTTTTTTTGTAATTTCATTAAATACAACACGCTCTACTTCTTTATCTTTTAGAAGTTTTTTTTCATTCAAATATTCCTTAACATGCCATGCAATAGCTTCACCTTCACGATCAGGGTCTGTTGCTAAAATAATTTTAGAAGAATTTTTTGCAGCATCTGTAATTTCTTTTAAATATTTTTTTGAAAAACTATCAACTTCCCATTCCATTTTAAAATTTTGATCAGGATCTACAGACCCATTTTTAGAAGGTAAATCTCTTATATGACCATAACTAGCTAAAACAGTATAGTTATTACCTAGATATTTATTTATTGTTTTTGCTTTAGCAGGACTTTCAACTATGACTAGATTCATAATTTAACAAACTACTCAAAAGAGTTTGATAGTCAAATTAATAAATTTTAGTCTTACTTTCCTCTTTGTTTTTCAGTCGTTTGATATTTTCTCTATGCGTAAAAAAGATCAAAACAAACATTATTATAAAAAAAATTACATTATTATTTTGTCCAGTGAGTAAAAGATATGCTGGTATTGATGCAGCTCCAATGATTGACGACAGTGATGAGTATTTAGTTGATATAAATATAACCATCCAACTTATTATGAAAATTGCTCCTAATAAGATATCTATAGAAAACAAAATTCCAACATATGTGGCAACACCTTTTCCACCCTTAAACTTAAGCCATACTGGAAATACATGACCTAAAAATGCACATAATGAAGCGATAAATATCAATTCTGGAAAATTAATTTTGACATAAATCACAGGAATTATTGCTTTAGATATATCCAGTATAAGCGTTGTATATCCTATAAGCTTATTACCAGTTCTTAATGCATTAGTCGCACCTATGTTACCAGAACCTATATCTCTAATATCTTTTTTTAAAAAAAATTTTGTTACAACAAAACCAAATGGAATAGATCCCATAAGGTATGAAATTATACCTATTGTAAAATGTTCCATTATTATATTTTAAATAATTCCTTACCTTTTACAAATGTATTAGTTACTTTGCCTTGAAGTTTTTTATCTTCAATTGAAGTGTTTTTAGATTTTGAAACTAAATTTTCTTTTTTTACAATCCATGGTTTGTCCAAATCCACTATACAAAAGTCAGCATCACTTCCTATTGAAAGATTTCCTTTGTTAATACCCAAAATTTTTGCTGGATTAGAAGTTAAAGCCTGAATTATAGTTTCAAGTTTAACTGATCCATTGTGATACAATTCTAGACTTAACGATAAAAGCGTTTCTATGCCTGATGCACCTGTTGCTGCTTGAGAAAAAGTTAATCTTTTAGACTCTTCGTCCTCTGGTTTGTGATCTGAAACAATTACATCTATAGTTTTATCTTTTAACCCTTGAACAAGAGCTTCTCTGTCTTCTTCTCTTCTTAAGGGTGGAGATAATTTTAAAAATGTTTTAAAATCTCCGATATCATTTTCGTTCAAAGAGAGATTGTTTATTGACACACCACTTGTAAACTTAATGTTGTTTTTTCTCTCTTTAATTACATCCACCGATTTTGCAGATGAAATTTGTGATATATGATATCTACACTTTGCATTTTCTAGTAAAGTTAAATCTCTTTCAATTATAATTCTTTCAGCAATGTCTGGTATTCCTGATAAACCAAGTTTAGTGGCTATTATACCAGAGTTAATCATACCATTTTTTGATAAGTCATAATCCTCAGCATGTTGCATTATCAGACAGCCTAAATCTTTAGCTGAATTCATTATCTTTGACATCAGGCTTGTATTTTGAATAGTTTTTACTCCATCTGTAAAGCCAATTATACCTTTGCTTGCTAGCAGGCCAAATTCAGTCATGTTTGTACCTTCAGTGTTCTGAGTTAGTGAAGCACAAGGAAATATATTTATTTTAGATTTATCTCTTCCTCTTCTTTTTAAAAAATCTACTATTGATACATTATCTATAATCGGATCTGTATTAGGCATTGTAACAACTGATGTTACACCGCCTGATAATGCAGCATTACTCAAGGTTCTAAAATTTTCTTTGTATTCATAACCAGGCTCGCCTACAAAGACCCTCATATCTACTAGTCCTGGAAAAATATACTTACCCTTTAAATCAATTGGTTTTTCTCTTGTTGGTAAATTATTAATATTTACCTTTTTACCTATAGCTTCAATTTTACCATCTTCACCTACAATTAAGCCTCCATTTTCATTTAATGAATTGTATGGATCAATAATATTTGCGTTTATAAAGTATTGTTTTTTCATTTATTCACAAAAAATTTTTAAGCATGCCATTCTCACAGCTACACCAAGTTCTACCTGTTCTTTAATTACACTTTTATTAATATCGTCAGCTAATCTTGTATCAATCTCAATACCTCTGTTCATGGGTCCAGGATGCATTATTATTGCGTCTGGTTTTGCTTGATCCATTTTATCTGGTGTTAGTCCGTAATATTCGTAGTATTCACGGTTAGAGGAAAGAAATGAACCCGTCATTCTTTCATTTTGTAATCTCAACATCATTACTATGTCACAATCTTTTAGACCTTTGTTCATATCAGTAAAAGTGTTTACACCAAATTTTTCTATTTCTTTCGGCATTAGATTTGTTGGAGCAATAATATTTACTTCTGCACCAAGCATTGTTAACAAATAAATATTTGATCTTGCAACTCTTGAATGTAGTATGTCNCCACAAATTGCAATTTTAAGACCTTCAATTTTTTTTTTTCGATTAATAATTGTTAAAGCATCTAAAAGAGCTTGTGTAGGNTGTTCTCTTCTACCATCACCAGCATTTAAAACAGCACAATTAACTTTTTGTGATAACAAGTTACATGCTCCAGAGTCTTGATGTCTAATAACAATTATATCTGGGTGCATGGCGTTTAAAGTCATTGCAGTATCAATTAAAGTTTCACCTTTTTTAATTGCAGAATTTCCCATATTCATGGACATTACATCAGCACCTAATCTTTTACCCGCTAGTTCAAATGAACTTTGTGTTCTAGTAGATGGTTCAAAAAAAAGATTAATTTGGGTTTTACCATTTAATACATTTAATCTTTTATTTTTACTTTGATTAAGTTTAATAAAAGTTTGTGACTCGTCTAAAATAAACTTAACGTCATTAATTGATAAATCTTGGATACCTAACAAATGTTTTTGGGAAATTTTAATAGCTCTGTTTGATTTAATTGCCATTAAAATTAACTCTATAACTATAAAGTACCCTTATGGCAAGAATTAATTATTTAAAAAATCAATTGCACCTTGGAGTATGAATGCTGCTGCATTTTGATCTATATTCTTTTCCCTTTTGCTAACATTTACATCAAGCTGACTAGATAAATTAAATGCCCCAACTGTAGAAAGTCTTTCGTCCCACAGACAAACATCCACATCAGTTGATTTATCAATATTGGTTGATACGTCGTTTACTGATTGAGCTGACCTGCCTAATGAACCATCCATATTAATAGGATTACCGATTACTATTCCTTTAATGTTATATTCGGTAATTATCTCCTGCAATTGAGCAATTAACTCATTTGTGTTTGTTTTGTTAATTGTTTTAAAGGGTGTTGCAATAGATTGTCTTTCATCACAGATAGATACACCAATTCTTTTAGAACCAAGATCTAATCCAATTAATCTAGAGGGTTCAGACTG
>JGI26380J51729_10001301_pt1 | contig 11585 bp, 9 predicted proteins | sample SaaInlV_165m_DNA_FD_51729 | JGI IMG/M metagenome (IMG submission 51729) | reverse complement strand
ACACTGTTTTTTACAATTATCAACCACCAAATCGTGCTCAAGGGGTGATAACATAAAAATCACGTCCAGTTCCACAAAACCATTAAGATAATGAATTTTAATTTCATCCACTAAACTATAGTAATCGCCCAAACAATCTCGGACACCATTGATTAATTCTTTTCTTGACGGTGGCCAATAATCAATCGATTCCTTTACCTCATCATCTTCAGGGTCAGTATGCACTAAGACATCGGCGATATTCCTAAATTGCTCCAACAATTGATTACGTACCGTATCCGCAATCATATGTCCCTCAGAAACGCTGATATACGAATCAACCTGAATATGGAGATCAACATAAATATCTTCACCCATGCGGCGAGTCCGTAATAAATGAATATTGATCACCCCATCAATCACTGAAATTGCTTGGCGCAAAGCTTCAATTTCATCATCTGAAATAGCAGTATCCACTAATTCTTTTAAGCTATCCACCATCAGTGACACGCCAATCTTAGCAATCATTAAGCTAACCAATACCGCGGCAATAGCATCGGCATAACCATAACCTAAAAGCATAGCTGCTATACCGACCAAGACTATAATAGATGAAATAGCATCACTACGATGATGCCAGGCATTTGCCAATAGTAATTTAGAGCGGGTTTTTTTGGCAACCTTTTGCGTAAAATGAAACAACCATTCATTACAAACAATTGATATTCCCGCGACACACAATGCTAGTTGGTCGGGAATGAGCAAAGGACCATCGCCTAAAATACGACTCACAGCATCCCAAGATATCCCTGCAGCAACAACGATTAACCCACAACCTAGCACTACCGTTGCTAAGGTTTCAAACCGGGCATGCCCATAAGGGTGATCTTGATCAGGTCGTTTACTTCCTAACTTAATAGCGACTAAGACAACGGCATCACTCAGTAAATCAGCGAGAGAATGAATACCATCGGCAATCAATGCAGACGATTGCCCCAGTACACCTGCAGACACTTTCACGACAGCTAAAAAAACATTAACTAACGCGGCAACCAACGTGGCGCGAGACTTCAAACGAACAGCTTCACTTTCTTCCATAACTGGAACTAGTCACCCACGATAATATTAATCGTAAATTCACCTACGTCACTACTCGCTGATAAAATCTGATGCCCATTAATACGGCACCAAGCGGGAATATCTTGCATCACACCCGGATCAGTACAGACCACCTCTAATTGCCCCCCCGGAATCATCGTTTTTATTTTATCCTGAACCCGTATAACCGGCATCGGGCAAAGCAGGCGTCGGGCATCTAAAAATTGCTTATTCATACATGCCATTCTTTAGGTATTTCTGTACTCAATAACGGTTTAACCCAAAATTGTTTTTCCTCACCCTGTTGCGTCATTTTAACTTCAACTTGTTCAGCCTCTCGCCCTTGACTGTAACGCGCCGTTATCTGCGCTGCCAACAAAGCATCTTCCTCCGAAAGAACACCATCAATTAATACCAATGGACCCGGGTGACTTACCGTGGTCATCGTTCGAAAAATATTTTTATAGCCTTGTAAAAAATTATTTTCACCCTCTTCTCGAGCAACAATCATTTTAAAATGAGGCTGTGGTCGTATATGACGACCGACCTTCAACAGCATGACATCATCTAGCTCATACTCTTTCTTCCCTCTTGCCGTCCATAAATCAACCAATTTATTGGAATAGCTTTTATCTGTTAAAAAGCAACACCCACCCGCAGGCTGCGCNTAATCCGTAAAGCCATATTTTTCTGCCAGGGCTATTTGAGGCTTTCGCGTACGACCGCTAAAGTCATATAACTCTTCTCGATTAACCCAGCCTTCTTTCTCAGGCAACGTTTCAGGTAAATTTTTCGCACACAATGGTCTTAACAACCGCTCGTTTGCTCCTGATTCTCTGGCAATAACCGGCATGGTGTCTTTTCGTTGAGACATCGGTCGTTGCCCCATCACTTCACCGGTAATGATAAAATCAAAATTATTCTCTTGTATCCACTGCTGAGCCTTTTGCACCATAAAAACCTTACAGTCCAAACAAGGGTTTAAATTTGCGCCATAACCATGCTGTGGATTGATTAANACATTTTTGTATTCCTCAATAACATCAACAATGTGCAGTTTTATCCCTAGCTGTTCGGCAACCCATAATGAATTATTACGCTTTGGCTTGGCTTTATCTTTTTTCCGGATAGCATGGGTATGACCCTCGACACAAAAACCAGTAAAAAAGTTTATCCCCTCAACATGAACTCCCTGCTCCATTACAGCTTTTGTCGCCAACATTGAATCAAGGCCACCAGATATAAGCGACACAGCTTTCCTCTGTTTTGTCATCATTCTTTTATTCTTTAAAAAAAGTGNATTATACGTTATCTATTCCCTATAAAGCTAACAGACAGCCCGATCATCATTGCGCTATTAAGCTCCTTTTTACTTGCAAAATAAGTACTTAATTTTAAACAAACTTCTTAATGGGACTTCTGAGCACNTCAACAAACAACGCTTAGTCAAAATTTAAGTTATAATGNAAGTTTTTATCGCCTAAAAAAGCCGTGTTAAGTAACAATAATAAACCCACAACATTTCAAGATCTGATTCTTGCTCTACAATCCTTTTGGTCTCAACAAGGCTGTACCATTTTACAACCTCTCGACATGGAAGTGGGTGCCGGTACCTTTCACCCCGGAACCTTTCTTCGCGCCATCGGCCCTGAACCCTGGCGTTCAGCCTATGTCCAGCCCTCGCGTCGCCCAACTGACGGACGCTTTGGAGAAAACCCAAACCGATTACAACATTATTATCAATTTCAGGTGGTCTTAAAACCCTCTCCCGATAATATTCAAGAACTCTATTTAGACTCCTTGCGTTACTTAGGTCTCGACTTACTTGAACACGANATTCGTTTTGTAGAAGACAATTGGGAATCCCCCACTTTGGGTGCGTGGGGTTTAGGCTGGGAAGTCTGGCTCAATGGCATGGAAGTCACCCAATTCACCTATTTCCAGCAAGTCGGCAGCCTAGATTGCCGGCCTGTAACCGGTGAAATCACCTATGGCCTTGAACGTATTGCGATGTACCTTCAAAATGTACAGAGCGTTTATGACCTAACCTGGAANACTAACAGCCAAGGCCGTGTCAGCTACGGTGACGTTTTTCACCAAAACGAAGTTGAAATGTCACATTTTAACTTCACCCATGCCAACACTGATTTTCTCTTTTCCTATTTTGATAACTATGAACAGGAATGCATAAAACTCATTGACCAAAAACTCTCCCTACCGGCTTACGAGATGATCCTAAAAGCATCCCATGTTTTTAACCTCTTAGATGCACGTCATGCAATCTCTGTGACCGAACGACAACGTTACATTCTACGNGTCAGAGAAATGTCAAAGGCTGTTGCCGAAAACTATTACCAAGGGAGAGAAGCATTAGGATTCCCAATGCTTAACAACAAGAAGACACAAAATGACTGATAACAGACCCCTACTTTTTGAACTCGGCACAGAAGAGTTGCCCCCAAAAACCTTATTAACTTTAAGCAATGCCTTATTAGCTAATATTACGCAAGCGTTATCAGAAGCTGAGTTAACTTTTGGTCAAACCCGCACTTTTGCTACCCCTCGCCGATTAGCCGTTTTAATTGAAGATATTATTGTTCAACAACCTGATAAAACCATTGAAAAACGCGGGCCTGCCATTAAAGCCGCTTTCGATTCTGAAGGCAACCCCAGCCGGGCAGCCCTTGGCTTCGCTACCAGTTGTGGAACCACAGTCGAACAATTATCCCGGTTAAAAACCGATAAGGGTGAATGGTTATCTTTTAATCAAGAATCCAAAGGTCAACCCGCCACGGCTTTAATTCCAAAAATCATCAATCACAGCCTTAAAAAACTACCTATTGCCAAACGAATGCGTTGGGGGGATTTAACCACTGANTTTGTCCGCCCAGTCCATTGGGCTGTATTACTCTTTGGCACAGAATCCTTGAGCTGTGAGGTTTTAGGCATTAAAACCGGTCAACAAACNTTTGGCCACCGCTTTCATGCGCCAGAGGCTATTCTTTTGAATCACCCTTCAGAGTATCAGCGAAAACTACTTGAGGACGGTTACGTTATTGCCGATTTTGAACAACGNAAGCAAGTCATCCATACCGCAACCCTTCAAGCTGCAGACAACGTTGGCGGCACAGCGGTCATCAACGATGCCCTACTCGAAGAAATCACAGCTCTCAATGAGTGGCCTGTCCCGATCACTGGAAACTTTGATCCACGNTTCTTAAAACTGCCGGCAGAAGTTCTGATTACCACGATGCAAGTTAATCAAAAATACTTTGCCGTCACCGATAAAAACAAGAAATTATTACCTAACTTTATCACTTTCAGTAATATTGAAAGCACCAACCCTCAAGCTATTAAAGAAGGTAACGAAAGAGTCATTCTTCCGCGCCTAGGTGATGCTGAATTTTTCTGGAAACAAGATCGTCATTCAAAATTATCAGAACGCACACCGGATCTAGCTAATATCATTTTTCAAAAAACACTCGGTACATTGCTGGACAAAACTCAGCGATTAGAAGCCTTAACAGCGTACTTATCAACAGCACTTGAAATCGCGCCGGAACACAACTGCCGCGCTGCGCTATTGGCTAAAACAGACCTGATTACCGAAATGGTAGGGGAGTTCCCTAGCCTTCAAGGCGTCATGGGACGTTATTACGCCTTAGCTGATCACGAACCTAATGAAGTCGCTCAAGCTCTCGAAGAACAATACTACCCCAAACAATCCGGTAGCCCAACGCCTGAAAGCCAAACCGGTCAAATACTCGCTATCGCAGATAAAACAGATACCCTTGTTGGGATTTTTAGTGCCGGTCTCATTCCTACCGGCGATAAAGACCCGTATGCCTTAAGACGTGCGGCACTGGGAATTATCCGCATTATTATTGAGAAACGTCTTAACATTAATATCACTGAATTGATTCGCTTCAGTCTTAGCCAATTTACCCATAACTTTACCGTGAACTCACAGAACAAAAAATAACCACCTTCATCTATGAACGACTTAAAGGCTATACCCTTGATCATGGCTTTACTTTTGACCAGTTTGAATCCGTCTGACCGTCGCCCCTGAAAACTTATTAGATTTCTTTTTAAGACTACAAGCCGTTCGTGACTTCCGTGAACTTCCCGAATCAAACAGCTTATCTGAAGCCAACAAACGCATCAAAAATATATTACGAAAATCTGAAACATTACCTCATTCTACCGTTGAAAACCTCGTTGCAGAACAAGAACTAAATTTACTAACCGCGACTCTGGCTGCAGAAAAAGACATCCAACCCTTAATTAAGGACAGTAATTATACAGCAGCATTAAATCGCTTGACCCAACTCAAAGAAGATGTTGATTTATTTTTCGAACACATCATGGTCAACTGTGACGACCGGTCTTTACGTACTAACCGACTCGCCTTATTATATAAAGTAGAAAACTTGTTTCTTAAAATTGCTGATATTTCAAAATTACAATAGTGCCTACCCAAAAATTTATTTTATTAGACCGTGATGGCGTCATTAATCATGACTCTGACAATTACATTAAATCTGCTACACAATGGCGCCCTATAGACCAAAGTATTGAGGCCATTGCCTTACTTAATTCGTACGGCTACAAAGTAATTGTCATCACCAATCAATCAGGACTGGCACACGGCTATTTTGATAGCGCAACACTCCAGAAAATGCACGAAAAAATGCATACTTTAGTCAAACAGCAAGGCGGGAAAATAGAAGCCATTTATTACTGTCCTCACAAACCTGAAGATCACTGTGATTGTCGAAAGCCCAAACCTGGATTGTTAATACAATGCAGTGAAGATTATAATTTTCAATTAAAAGAAACTTTTTTTATTGGTGATAAACTAAGTGATATTCAGGCCGCTCAATCAGCAGGTGCTACCCCACTTTTAGTTAAAACAGGCAAAGGCCTAAGAACCCTAACCAACAACCCTACCCTTACGATTAACATTTTTAATAACCTTTATGACTGCGCCCAATTCATCATTTCAAGATAATCTACCGCTGCTTTATATACGGTCAACAATATTATTTATTTGTGTCCTGTGTTTAACACTTTCCATGGGGGTTATCGTGCTGACGCTCGCGCCCTTCCCTTTTCGAATCCGCTATAAACTGGCGCATTTCTGGGCCACCGCTGTGCTGTGGCTAACCAAATTAATCTGTCAATTAGATTACACCATTGAGGGCTTGGAAAATATCTCTGAAAACCAAAACGCAATTATTTTATGCAAACACCAGTCGGCCTGGGAAACCATCGCCTTGTATGCTATTTTTCCTCCTCAAGTTACTGTTATAAAACGAGAATTACTTTGGCTACCCATTTGGGGGTGGGCCGCTGCGACTTTAAAACCCATTGCGCTTAACCGTCAAAACCAACTTTCTGCATTAAAAAAGTTAATACGCGATGGAAAAATGAGACTCAATGAAGGCTTATGGATTCTTATTTTTCCAGAAGGTACCCGAACAAAACCTGGTGTACCAACAAAATTCAATCTAGGCGGCTGTTTACTTGCCGAAAAAAGCCAATATCCTGTTATTCCCGTTGCCCATAACGCCGGCGAATTCTGGCCACGCTACAGTTTCTTGAAATACCCGGGCACAATTACCGTTCGAATCGGCCCCCTGATCCCGAGCGAAGGCAGAAAGGCCATTGAACTCAATTATGAAGCCGAAGCTTGGGTTGAATCTGCAATGAAAGATATTCATCTAACAAACCGTGAATAATTTATTTTAAAATAGCACGTTACAGCGCAACAATAAAAATTAACCACTAAAAAGGCTTATACTTTGAAGTATAATTATAGGATTATGCTAACTATTTTTTAAAAAATTCTTATGAAACAATTCGCCCTTGTGTTTGTTTGCGCACTACTACTCACCGGCTGTACTGATGAAAAAAACCAATACCAAGAACACGTCCTTAAATTGATGAAAACCGATCAAGACCTAATTGATTATAAACTTGACCCTGAAGAAATCACGGGTTGTGTTGTTGATATGAGCGGCAAAAACATGATCGGATTTGTTTCTTGGGACCCTAGACGTGCTCAATCTATTTGGCCTACATCAGACTAATTCAATTCAAATTAAACCTGACCACACTGTCCAATCAAGCAGAAAAAAGCACCCAAACTAACCCTCAAAATGAACTGAATGAACTTAGAGAAATATTTGGTTCTGCACAAGCATTAGCTGATGCCCATAGAAACTTTAGTGACAGCGTCTTAGGGTGTTTTGAATCNCTGACTTCAAAAACAGATCCTGATAACNAAAAACTTTTTTAACTCATCTGCACCGGAAGACACCCAGTGNCTTCCGGTGCATTCTCGACTCACACGGTTTTTTTACCGTCGTTAAAGCGCCAGAANACTTTATTTGANACCCATTTCAACCCAATATTTCTGTAACAAACAACTGCACTTGTTTTTCAGTAAAAGGCCAGTGTAACTCTTGTCCTGACTCAACGTGACATAACACCGGAATAATCAATTCATAAGCCGCTAAATACTGAGCCTCATCGACTATGTCAATTTTATTCAATGCGAGTTCTGTTGAGCATTTTGCACTGACCAATAAAACCAACTCCTCAGCCTGCTCACATAAATGACAACCTTCAGTTCCCAATAAAACCAGCATCGAATTCATCAACTCTTTAGTCCTNTAGATTAGGTGCTAACCATCGCCTTGCTTNCTCAATAGACCATCCTTTTCTGTTTGCATAATCAGTCAACTGATCAGTCGTTATTTTACCTACATTAAAAAACCGGGCATCAGCATGCGCCAAATACCAACCACTCACGGCCGCCGTAGGATACATCGCATAACTTTCAGTTANTTCAATCCCNGTATTTTCTGTAGCTGACAACAAACTAAAAAGCTTATCTTTTTCAGTATGATCCGGGCACGCAGGATACCCCGGGGCTGGCCGAATACCTTCATAAGACTCCTTAATCAGCGCTTGATTATCGAGNGCTTCTTGGCTGCTATAGCCCCAATAATTCACTCGAACCTGTTGGTGCANATATTCTGCAAAAGCTTCTGCTAATCGATCCGCTAAGGCCTTGAGCATAATCGCACTATAATCGTCGTGCTGTCTTTCAAACTCAGCCAATTTTGCTTCTATGCCTATGCCAGCAGTCACTGCAAAAGCCCCAATATAATCATTATGGCCCGCCTCAACAGGCAATAAAAAGTCTGCTAAACAATAATTGGCTTTACCTGGAACTTTACTGTTCTGTTGGCGCAAGTGACACAATGTTTCACGTATAGATGACTGTTGTTCATCTTCATAAATAACAATATCATCGCCTTGACTATGCGCTGGATAGAAGCCTATGACTGCTTTCGCAATTAACCATTTTTCAGCAACAATTGATTCCAACATCACAGAAGCATCTTGAAACAGAGCCTTCGCATGTTCACCGACNACNCNATCTTCTAAAATAGCCGGATAGCTTCCCGCTAACTCCCATGTTTGAAAAAATGGCGACCAATCTATAAATTCAACCAATGTTTCTAACGCTATATTATCTATGACTTTATTACCCAAAAATGATGGCCGATATGATTGACTCTTATTGACCTCAAATTTATTGGCTCGTGCTTCAGTCAAAGTCAGCAAGGTACTTTTTGATTTTCGCCCCTTATGACGCTCCCGAACCTGTTGATATTCCGCCTGAATACCTTTCACAAAAGCCTCTTTTTTATCCTGACTTAATAACTTATTGGCAACTCCTACCGCTCTTGATGCATCGGCCACATAAACACTAGGACCATGATAATTATGCTCAATCTTAACGGCCGTATGCGCACGTGACGTGGTTGCTCCACCGATCATTATCGGAATATCAAATTCCAGACGCTCCATCTCCTTAGCAACATGAACCATTTCATCAAGCGAGGGCGTTATCAGTCCACTCAACCCGATAATATCGACATTTTCTTCCTTGGCCCGCTTCAAAATAGTACTGGCCGGCACCATCACACCCAAATCAATGACTTCATAGTTGTTACACTGTAAAACCACACCGACAATATTTTTACCAATATCATGAACATCGCCTTTCACTGTCGCCATCAAAATTTTACCGTTGCTTTCNATCTTTCCTGACTTTTCCTCTGCCATAAAAGGCAATAAATAAGCTACCGCTTTTTTCATAACCCTTGCTGATTTAACGACTTGTGGCAAAAACATTTTGCCTGCGCCAAATAGATCACCCACTTCGTTCATGCCGTCCATCAGTGGACCTTCAATCACTTTTAACGACAGACCAAAGCCTTGACGNGCTTCCTCGGTATCTTCTTCAATATACTCGGTGATGCCTTTAACCAACGCATATGAAATTCGTTTATTAACAGCCTCATTCCGCCAACTTAAATCCTCTTTCTTACCACCAGCACTACTGCCACCGATAAATTGTTCAGCCAGTGCCAATAATTTTTCCGTCGCATCACCATGCTTATTCAGCACAACCTCTTCGACAGCCTCTTTTAATGTTTTGGGAATATCATCATAAACTGCCAATTGTCCCGCATTCACAATCCCCAGATCCATACCCGCTTTAACCGCGTAATATAAGAAGACCGCATGTATTGCTTCTCTAACCGGCTCATTGCCACGAAAAGAAAATGACACATTAGAAACCCCTCCCGAAATTAACGCATGCGGCAATGCCGCCTTAATTTCTCGCGTTGCTTCAATAAAATCCACACCATAATTATTATGCTCATCAATTCCAGTAGCAATGGCAAAAATATTAGGATCAAAAATAATATCCTCAGCAGGAAAACCAACCTCTTCTGTTAAAATTTTATAAGCCCTTCGACAAATATCAACTTTTCGATCCCGTGTATCTGCCTGTCCGACTTCATCAAAAGCCATAACAATCGCAGCGGCACCATAGCGCCTAATTAGCTGAGCCTGCTGTTTAAAAATGGCTTCACCCTCTTTAAGCGAGATAGAATTAACAATTCCTTTTCCTTGAATACACTTAAGACCGGCTTCAATAATGTCCCATTTAGAAGAGTCAATCATCACCGGGACTCTTGAAATATCCGGCTCAGAGGCAACCAATAATAAAAATCTGACCATCGCCTCTTTTGATTCCAACATGCCCTCATCCATGTTGATATCAATAATCTGTGCACCATTAACAACCTGCTGCCGGGCTACATCTAAGGCCGCCTCATAATCTTCTTCAACGATTAATCGCTTAAAACGTGCCGACCCCGTTACGTTAGTCCTTTCACCAACATTAACAAACAAAGACTCAGGGCCAATATTAAATGGCTCTAAACCAGAAAGACGACATTTTTTCTCTATCGTTGGTATTTTTCGAGGCGGATGTTTTTCTACCGCTTGAATAATAGCTTTAATATGCGCAGGTGACGTTCCACAACAGCCGCCAATGATATTGATATAGCCACTTTTAGCCCAATCGCCTAACTCAATCGCCATTGCTTCTGGCAATTCATCGTATTCACCAAATTCATTTGGCAAACCCGCATTAGGGTGTGCTGAAACATGCGTTTCAGCAAGCATACTTAACTCTTCCACATATTGGCGTAATTCGCCGGCACCTAAGGCGCAATTAAAACCAATTGATATCGGTTCAATATGACGAACTGAATTCCAAAAAGCTTCCACCGTCTGCCCTGATAACGTTCTACCTGACGCATCTGTAATGGTGCCAGAAATCATGACAGGATACCGGGTGTTGGTATTCTCAAAATACTGATCAATAGCAAAAAGGGCCGCCTTTGCATTGAGCGTATCAAAAATAGTTTCAACCAATAAAATATCTGCACCACCATCAATCAGCCCGGTTATCGCTTCCGTGTATGCTATAACCAGAGTATCAAAGTCAACATTTCTAAACCCAGGATCATTCACATCGGGGGAAATAGATGCTGTTCTATTAGTCGGTCCTAGAACTCCGGCTACAAACCGCGGTTTTTCAGGAGTCGCACTTGTCACTTCATCGGCAACTTGTCTTGCTATTTTTGCAGACACACAATTTAATTCATACGCCAATGACTCCATTTGATAATCTGCCATTGCGATCGTTGTGGCATTAAACGTATTGGTTTCCACAATATCTGAACCGGCATCAAAATATGCCCGGTGAATTGCCTTGATTATATCGGGCTGAGTCAACGACAGTAGATCATTATTTCCCTTAAGATCACTGCACCAGTGAGCAAACTGCTCCCCCCGGTAATCGACTTCACTCAATTTATATTCCTGAATCATGGTGCCCATTGCACCGTCCAAAAATAAAATTCTATTCGTTAATTGTTCAGCTAATAAATTCTGGTGATTGTTCATAAAATTAAATTTAATTAATAAGGCACTTTACATAACGACCTAATGCAGCCCGCAGATACAAGAAAGCCTAGGCAAGGCCTAGGCTTTTAAACACTAAGTATTACTTTTTTAGAGAACGTTATTTTTACTCTTCACCTTTGTCTTTTTTCGAGGCATCAGTT
>JGI26380J51729_10001280_pt1 | contig 11704 bp, 15 predicted proteins | sample SaaInlV_165m_DNA_FD_51729 | JGI IMG/M metagenome (IMG submission 51729) | reverse complement strand
AATTCTTTAGTATTTAATTGGGAGATAACTGCTCAAAATCTTAAAAAGGCTTACAAAAATATTACCTAAATAACTTCAAAGATATTGGTCTTAAGGACAGTTAAGAACTTAAGTTTTCATTAAAAAAGCTAACAATAACTTTTCCAAATTCCTCGTTATACCCCCAAAGGCTTTCAACATGTCCCATGTCCTCATATCGATAGGTAGTGATTTCAACTCCATTATCGTTTGCAATTTTTATTAAATCATCTGTGTGATGTGCAAGAACTCTTGTGTCCAACAGTCCATTAAAAACCAATATTGGTTGCTTATTACCACCAGCAATGGCAACTTCAGGAGTGACTTCAGTAAGATTTTCACCTCTAAAGATTCTTGCATAGTGTAAAACGGGTGTGTAAAGACTAGGAGGAAAACCTTGGAATTCCATCTCTTCTCTTACGAGAGTCTCAAATGCAACTGGCGGATCGTGTACAGCGATTGCGGCAAAATTCTGAGTTTTGGCGCCTGTTTGTAAGGTAGTTAGAGCTCCTAATGACTGACCATAAATACCTATTTTATTTGCACTGATATTCTTTTCGCTCACTAACCAGTCGACTACAGCTGCTGAGTCGTCAGATTCTTTTTGACCTGCAGAATAATATCCATCTTCACAAGTGCTGTCGCCATGATCTCTCATATCCATTGCTAAAACATTGAACCCGCTTTTGTACAGTATTCCAGAAGCTAGAAGAACACCAGATGAGTATTTGCTACTTGTTAATCCATGAATAACAACAACAGTTTTTGCCTGTGGATCATTTTGCATCCACCAAGCACTTAGTTTGACATCATCTGTTGAATCAATACTTACTGTTTCGTAGCTTGGCATAAAGTATGGTGTTACATCTACATCATATTCATCCCAACCAGAGAAGTTTGAAGGGTTATTTGTTTGTTCACCCTCCCAGACAGTGCAGGGAACTGTTGCAGATGCATCATAGATGTAGTAGCCAACCCCAAAATATCCAACAATAACTAATACTAAAAATCCGTAAAGTAATTTTTTAATGATTCCCCCTCTTCANAGTAAATATATACAGATTTATTNGATTATGCNAACTTAAAACAATTTTTCCTGAATATTTAATCTCTATATAATGAAATCTATGAAAAAAATAATTTCTTTCGCAACAGATTTTGGTTTAGAAGATGGCTCAGTAGGCGTTGTTAAAGGTGTCATAAATAGGATAGATCCTGAATTAAAGGTAAATGATATCTCACACGGCATTCCGGCTCAAGATATTAGATATGCAAGTCTCCTCTTAATGAGAGCTATTCAATATATCCCACAAGGAGTCTTACTTGGTGTAGTGGATCCTGGAGTAGGGACAGAGAGAAAAGCAATTGGGATAGAAACCGAGTGGGGTGTCATGATTGGGCCAGATAATGGTTTATTAAATTTGGCTTGCGCAACTGTCGGTGGAGCACAGAGAGCTTTTTTACTTGAAAACACAGATTGGATTATTCCCTCTGAAGGTAGTACTTTCCACGCACGGGATATTTTCTCACCTTTTGCTGCTGGATATGCTTCTGGACAGCTTGCTTTAGAAGAATTTGGACCAGAAGTTGATCTTGGAGACTTAAAGCAGTACTTAATTCCCCTTACAGATGTGTCCGAAAAAGAAATTAAGGGTGAAGTCCTTTATGTAGATCACTTCGGAAACTGTCAAACAAATGTATCACCCGAAGAACTCAGAAGTTTAAATCTATCTATTGGTGATGTCGTAAATGTAACGGTAGGTAGCCGTAGTTTTAAAACAACTTGGTGTGAAAGCTTCCAGAGTGAGTATTTAGATAATGTCGGCCTAATAACTGACTCTTGGGGAATGGTTTTAATATTTAGAAAAAATGGTAATGCTGCAGAAATCCTAGAGTGTAAAGATTCCTCGAAGGTTAGCTTTTCAATTTAAATGAAGCTTAAGACAATAAAACCAGAGACAAAAATAATTACTGCTAACAGCACTACAAAAACTAATGTCCAAGGTCTCATAAGAATATTTTAGGTTTATGAAAACTTTACATTTAGTTGTTACAGAAAACTGTGAACTTTGTGAAAAGGGTTTAAAGACTATCACTCTTTTAAATAAATTTTTTAAAATTAATACCGTTCAAGTGGAAGATGGATTCCAAGAATATCTTTTAAGAGTTCCTGTGCTGCTCAATGGAAACAAGGTCCTCGATGAAGGAATTTTAAATAAAGGTACTATTTTAAAGAACTATTTATTTTCTTAAATATCTATTGGTTTCGAGAGATCTCTATTTTGAATTTCATATTCTAAAAATTCAATAATTTTTTCTGCAACATCAATTCCACTTGCACGTTCAATCCCTTCAAGTCCAGGTGATGAGTTAACTTCTAAAACTAATGGTCCTCGATCTGATTGAATCAGATCAACACCTGCAACTTGAAGACCTAAAACTTTCGCTGACCTTACAGCACTCTCTTTTTCCTCATCAGTCATCTCATAATTTAAAACAGACCCTCCAAGATGCACATTGGATCTAAATTCACCAGGTTTGGCTTTTCTCTTCATCGAAGCAACAACTTTATCACCAACTACTATCGCTCGGATATCTTCACCGTCTGCTTCTTTAATAAACTCTTGAATCAAAATGTTTGCATCAATATTTTTCATTGTCTCGATAGCACTAATTGCAGCCTCCATAGTTTCCGTAAGAACGACACCTCTCCCTTGGGTACCTTCTAATAGTTTTATTACAAAGGGAGGTTCACCTACTGTATTGAGGACAGCTTCAATATCTCTCGAAAAATGAACATAGCCAGTAACGGGCATTTCAACACCACTATTACCAATAAGTTGAAGAGCTCTTAGCTTATCTCTTGAACGACTAATCGAGGCCGAAGAGTTAGCTGATAGAGAACCCATTAATTCAAATTGTCTGACCACAGCCGCACCGTAGAATGTCCAAGTTGCTGCAATTCTAGGAATGACCGAATCAAAACTAAGTTCATCACCTCTGAAAAAAATTCTTGGGTTTGCTTTTGCAATATTCATATAGCAACGGAGATAACTCACAACTTGTGTGTCGTGACCTCTTTTTTTTGCTGTTTCATACAATCGTGAAGTTGAATACAAATTTATATCTTGAGAGAGAATCCCTAACTTCATTTCTTAGTTTTTCTTTCTTTATCATTTGATTTTGTTAAAAAACTGATAGATGGATTTACAACCCATCTTCTTCCAAGTGCTTTTCTTCCAATCAGCATTGTGTAATCCATCGGCCCTCTGTCAGTTAATGTAAGTTCAATCTTCTTAGCAATACCATCCATTAATAAAGTAGTTTTAATATATGGTCTTTTTTCAACATCTCCATTTGAACTCTTTATTCTTTTATAACCCTCAAGCGGGGCCGAGGTTTTTCTAACAGTATTATTTCTTTTCATGACTGTGAATTTTACATATTTAACTTTGTTTCTAGATACAATTTTTATATCTGCAGCATCAATTGAAGCAAGATTGGCACCTGTATCAATTTTTGCGATGACACTTACAATGTTTAAATCAGGTAGAGCTGCATTCTCTTTCCAGCCTACGACTCTCTTAGCCCTTTTTTTTGCAGCCACTTAGAGAACTACGTAAAACAATAAGCCCGCAAAAGCGATTAGAGCTAAATGAAAATAGATAACAGGTAACATAGCAAAATATTAATTAGTTTTTGAAAAGAAACAAAGTGTTTTTTAAGGAGTTGTACTGACCGCTTCTATATTTTCTTCGTCTTCTTCTGTTTCAAGAAGACCACAATCAATGAGTACTTCTTCTGTATTTCCTCCACCGAATACCACTCTTTCAAACACAACAACCGCCATAAGTTCTTCTTCAGTTAATTTACCTTGGAATCCAGGCATGCCGCCGATTGATATTGTATCTTCAGCACCATAAGCTGCTCCTACTTCGGCCTGCCAGCCAGCTGATCCAAGTTGTATCCACTTCGCGTGATCTGCACATGTTGGGAATGTTTTATAAAGTGCTCCGCCGATAAAAGATGGTCCAACACCACCCCCACCATTAGCCCCGTGACAACCAGCACATGCCGCGGCACCTGAATATACTTGCTGACCCACAGCTACATAATTAACAGCGTTTGTAGAGGCTACACCTTTTCCTTCAAAGGGTGATCCATCACAATTAACAGTTTGTTGAGATTTTCTATCTACATCTAAGATTCCATTTACTCCGCATTCCTGTGCACCAGAAGTATTAATCATTCCTATGAGGATAAATACTGGAATAATCATAAAGCTAAAGTTCAACCACCTTGGGAGAGTAGTGTCAGTATTTAACTTAATACCCATAGTGTTGTTGGCCATGGAGACTTTTTTGATTACAGTTTCAACTTTTGTTGTTACTGATTTAGCAACAGGAGCCTCTTCAACTACAACTTCTTCTACAGGAGCCTCTTCAACTACAACTTCTTCTTTGACTTCTTCTACAGGAGCCTCTTCAACTACAGGCGCTGATGCGGCAATTGCCTCTCCACCAGCCCATGATTGTAAAACTTCTTCAACAGTATTTCCAGATGCTTCAGCTCTTGCTTCAGCAGACCTTTGCACAAGGGTCTCTGGAGCTCCTAGTATCTCTGCTACTTTGGCTAATAATTCACCCACTTATATCACAGCAACTTTCCTTCGTATCAATTTTGGATAAAGTTTTAGCACCAGAATAATAACCAGCGGGGTAGGTGGGACAAACAGCTTGTATAGTGCCATCATTGAGTTCTAATACCATTCCATCAAAGTTTCTTGAAGTCATATATTCTTCTGCATCCTCTTGGCAACAAAAAGGTTTTGAACATCTTGTAATATCCCAATCGTTGTTTACCTGTTTTTTACTCATTTACTTCCCCTAAGATAATAAATAAGTTAATAAATAATCTAAATCTGAGGTGCTTAAGAAATCATAGTTAGGGTGAGGAATAGTATCTCTCACTGATGCAGAGTCTGTTAAATATCTAGTTAACCATTTTTCATTGTTGGTGGGTTCTCTTGTTGCCGATGTAGATAAGTCTGGGCCTAATCGAAGTAATCCAGTGTTCTTTATAATTACTTCATCGGCAAATTTATTTTTTAAAATTTTACCATTCTGTGAATCTGGTATTAAAAGTCTTACATTTTGTGTATGACATGATTGACAATTTAAATCGTTATAAACTTGAGCACCTTTTAATACTTCTTGGCTTACTGCAATTTCATTATTTAGAGACTCAGCAACCAAATCAGCACTCTGATTTTTAGGTATTGCAAATGCAAAGAAGTAAGTAAACATGGCAACACCTAGAACACCAGCGATGAAGATTAAAGAGCTTTCCTTTTTTAATTCAACAGATTCCTCTTCAATAACTTTCTCCATTGTTTCCATAGGAGCCTCTTCAACTACAACTTCTTCTTTGACTTCTTCCACAGGAGCCTCTTCAACTACAACTTCTTCCACAGGAGCCTCTTCAACTACAGAAGTCTCAGCTGCTGGCGCTGATGCGGCAATTGCCTCTCCACCAGCCCATGATTGTAAAACTTCTTCAACGGTATTTCCAGATGCTTCAGCTCTTGCTTCAGCTGATCGCTGAACCAATGTTTCTGGAGCTCCGAGTATCTCTGCTACTTTTGCTAATAATTCACTCATCATTATCTCCTGATATCTCTGATACAGTTTCAGACTCAGTAACGGATCCACCAATAATTGCTTTTAGTGTTGAGAGGGTAAATAAGAATGTTGAAAGTAAAAATAATAAAGATAGAAACAATATGAAAGTGTATGGAGTTGAAATTAATGACCATGTGATCAAGAAACCTTCTCCATAAATTGTTGGATTACCTGCATTTGCACCAGCATTCCATGAAAATCCCGAATTAATTCCAATTAAGGTATTCAATGAAAGTGTCGCTACAACAGAGGTTCCTAAAAGATAAGCATTAAAAGTTTCCAATCGACCATAGATGAATTCTCTTCCGTATATTTTTGGCACTAGATGATAGACAAATGGAATCAAGATAAGAATGAGGCTATACATATATCCGTAACGGACACTGTATTCAAAATTAGTAAGACTTACAATCGGCGTAACATTAGATATTGAACTAATAATTTGTAAAACATTTGTTAATCCAAATACGACAAAAGCAAAACTTATCAGAACTGAAAAAACAGGCTCTTTATTTTCTTTTGTAGCGATTGTCTTTGAGTAATTAACTATTAGAGCAAGGAGTGGAATTATCAGGCTAAGGGAGAGGTAAATTGAGACATTCTCAATCCAATCAGGTAACGTAGTTCCATAAAAATATTTAAAACCACTCCAGGGTAATAGGAATAAATAACCCCAGAAACTTATTGTCCCCAGTGTTTTACTGAATAAAGTTGCTTGCATACCTTTAGTTATCAAGAAGTAAAAAATTGATAAGAATACAAACGAACAACCAACATATATATGTGTTGACAGGTACATAGAATTTATGAAAAAGTTATCAGACATAACGGTGTATTCGCTTCTGTAAATTAGTAATGAAATTAGATAAAACACAACAGCCCCAAGTAGAAATTGACTACTCAAAAAGATTGAGGGTTCTTTTTTAGCTAAAAAGTTTAATAATATGAGACCTAAAAAAGCTCCGACTAAGAGTATTTTAATTAATAAAAGAACAGATGTATTTCCAAGATCGAGTAACTGTTCAGGTGATATAAAAGCTAGTACCACATCTATAAATTCAATGCCGATTAACCCAAGTCCGGTGAGGAAGAAAAGAGGAAATATAATTATCGATCTTCCTAATGACTTAGACAAAAGGTAGACAACTGTCACAACCAATATAAAAGAAAATAAAAAATTGAAACTGATTTGGTTCGACAGCTTATCTAAAAATCCATAATTAAGAACCTGGTTTCCAGGAAGAACATTTGAGAAGGATCTAAAGGCATCTTTTAAAAAATTTATTGAAGCAGATAGTAAAACTACTAAAGGAAGTAGAAAAATAAAAACTTTGGATAAGTCTTGTTCATTGTTTGGAATCAATTTTATTTTCATCAATTTCTATACTAATTACTCAAACAAACTTTAGTAGTAAACATAATAAATACAGAGAAAAAACTTAATAAATTAATAAAAAAACTTATTCATTCAATTTATAATATTGCATGGTTTTGCGATAAAATAGAATGTAAACATTAAGGAACTGCGTTGATAAATTTTGTATATAGAAACCGAGTAAAACTCGGTTTACCAACTTTCTTTGCTGGCTTAGGTAGCTTGACGGGTGGAGTTATAGTTGCTCATTATGCAGGTTTTCCTCAAGGTGAAATTGTAGATTATTTCAACTGGATACCAAGAGGTTGGCTTCCACAGACCATTGGTCAATTTATTGCCTTTAGNGGCAGTCAATTAATTCTTATTGGATTAGTTCTTATGGCATGGAGCGATAAACCACTTACCTGGAGTAAGGCAGCATATTTTTCTTTTTTAAGCTGGCTTCAACTTACATTAATTTTTGGGGTCCTTCCATCGGAGTGGCTGAACCTAGCACAAGGTCCANTAGAGTGGACTAACCAAAGAGAGTTTATTAAATTTCCACCAATGTTATTTCTTGGTAATGAAGTCTCTATGAGCTTTGGAGCTTTGAAAGATGTTATCCAATTAGGAATATCACAAGGTGCATTAATTGCTGTCTTTGTGCTTGGGTACATGGTTCAAGATATCAATAACATGAAAGAAAAAGGCAAAGTTAAAATTTCTGACTATGGCAAAAAAGTNGTGAAAACAGGTACAGATGGCTAAAAAATCTGAAGTACTAATAGAAATGCCAGAGTTTGAAAAAAAATACAATCTTGCAATGGTTGATGCACAAAAAGTATCATCTAGAGTTCGTCCGAAACAATTTCTTCANATCGACGAAGCAGAATGTATTCTTTGTGAGGGTTGTGTAGATATTTGTCCGTGGAAATGTATCCACTATTTATCTGTTGATGCCATCGATGACTCTGTAAATGTAGAGTCTCCCAATGCAGAAGAAGCTCCAGGCTTTTTCGTCGTTGACGAAGANGCTTGTACAAGATGTGCGCTCTGTGTTGACAGGTGTCCTACTGGAGTAATTTCATTAGGTAAATTTGCTGGATCTTTAGCTGATGCAGCTGTTGAGAATGGTGTGTANACAGCACCTTGGGATGAAGACTCAGGGGAAAGAACTGACAGACACGGGTATATATATGGAAGGTTATAAAATAATATAATGGCAAAATTAACCCTTAAAGAGAGATTCAAAAAAGTATCCGCCGGTTCNGGAGATGCAGCTAGAGCAAGCAAGTTTGCGACAAGTATTTTTCGTCCAGGCTCACCTTTTAGAAAAGGTTATTCTGATAGCCCGAGAAACAGATCATATGTAGTGATGAACAACGTTCTCTATCACTTACACCCTGTAAAAGTGAAACGACATGGTGTGCGTTTGTCATACACACTTTGCCTAGGAGGAATGAGTTTCTTCCTATTTATAGTTCTGACTATTACAGGNATTTGGTTGATGTTTTACTTTCGACCAACAGAGATGGCCTATGCAGATATTCAGGCCCTACAGACGAGCGTAGCATTTGGTTCCTTAGTGAGGAATATGCATAGGTGGGGAGCACACCTTATGGTTCTTGTAGTTTTCTTCATATGTCACGAGTTTTTTATCATGGAGCATATAAAGCACCTAGAGAATTTAACTGGGTCATAGGCGTTATTTTGTTATTTTTAACATTATTTCTGTCTTTTACTGGCTACCTTCTTCCTTGGGATCAGCTGGCTATTTGGGCTGTTACTGTCGGTGGCAACATGGCAAGTTACACGCCGGTGTTTGGCGCCCAAATTAAGTTTGGGTTATTTGCTGGCTTAGAAGCAACAACAGCTACATTGCTCAGATTCTATGTATTGCACGTTCTATTCTTCCCATTCATCATTGTTATCTTTATGGCAATTCACTTTTGGAGAGTTAGAAAAGATGGAGGTATCTCTGGACCGCTCTAGAGAATTATAAAACATGGTTGATATCCCAGAACACTTACTTTTAAGATCCGCAGAAGCTAGAGCTAAGGCTTTGGGGATTACTGTTGAGCAAGCTCTTGCTGAAATGAAAGGTGAAGCTACCCCGACTGTTGTCGACGAGGAACCAGAAGTTATTGAAGTAGACTTACCTACACCAGTTGAAGCTGAAGCACCTGCTCCTGTAGAAACTCCTAAAGTTGAAGCAACACCTGCAAAAGCTGAAGCACCTGCTCCTGTAAAAGCAGCAACACCTGCTCCTCCAAAAGCAGATACGCCAGAAGAAGTAGATTTTGCTCCAGAAGTTAAAGTAACACAAAGACTATTAACTGTCGTTAAGGCAAAACCAATTCAGAAAGCGGCATCTGAGCCAGTTGATAAAGTTAACACTTGGCCACACCTCATGCTTCCAGAGTTTATTTCATTAATGGCAATGATGGCATTTTTAATTTTATTAAGTGCAATACTGCAGGCACCACTTCTAGAAGAGGCAAATCCAAATATTACCCCTAACCCAGCAAAAGCTCCTTGGTACTTTCTTGGTTTACAGGAGGCATTATCTTATTGGGATCCGCAGATTGCTGGAGTTATGATTCCACTTGTTATTGGCTTAATTGGTTTTGCAGCTATTCCATATATTGATAGAAACAAGGAGAACAATCCGTCAAAGAGAAAATANGCAATCATGATGTATACATTTTTCCTAGCTGGAGCTGGAACACTTACGATAATCGGAGTGTTGTTTAGAGGACCTGGTTGGAACTGGACGTATCCATGGATTGACGGCATATGGTTTGATGACTTATTAGATTGGATATATTTCGAATGAGCATAGTTGAGCTATCTTTTATTGCCATTGGGGCAATAGGTTTATTAGGTGTTGTAGGAATTGTCGCAATTGTTAGCGGTAGAGGACCNGGAAACATTGATTGGAAGAAAAACTTAGACAAACGAGCTGTAAAAGCCGAAAAGAGTAAAGAAAAGACAAGTTTTTTTGCACCCTCAAAACCAAAATCAGTTGAAGAAGTAAATGTCGAAGAAGTTNCAGCAGATGAAACTGAAGAAGTTGTAGAAGAGACTGACGGCTCAATCAAAATTGAAGAAAAAGTNGTTTACGAAGAAATCTCTGAAGAAGAGAGATACATCACAAGAAAACAATTTTTAGGAAAAGCACTTGGAGGCACGTTTGGAGCTTTCATGGGAATCCAAGCGCTGGCATGGCTTGGGTTTCTGTGGCCAAAAGTATCAGGTGGTTTCGGTTCCAAGGTTGATGCTGGGAAAATTGAAGATCTGAAAAATCAAATTATACAAGCAGATGGTTCTGTTATACCTGCTTTCATTCCAGAGGCACGAGCATATGTTTTACCATTCAGCGAGAGTACCGCAGGAGATTCACAATTTACTGACGGATCAACAATTGCTGATGGATTAGTCGCCGTTTATCAAAGGTGTGTCCATCTTGGTTGTAGGGTTCCATGGTGTAACTCATCTCAAGGTTTCGAATGTCCATGTCATGGTTCAAAATACAATATGGTTGGAGAGTATTACGCAGGACCAGCACCCAGAAATTTAGATAGATTCGNAGTAAATGTGTCATCAGCAGGAAAGCTTATTATTGACACAGGTACAATTATTGAGTCCCCTAGAGCTCCAGGACTTTCTGTAAAATATCCTCAAGGTTTATCATGTATCGCTTTAGCTCCAACTGAAGAGTCTTAATGAATAGTTCTATTTTCATAACCCTTCTTTCATTAGCTATTGTTGGTGCTTTGGCATACTTTGCTGCTGTTGGGTTTAGAGGTTCTGGAAAGAATGAAGAGCTACCTGCAAACCTTACAAAATATAAATCTGATGATGAATTGGAAACCAAACACCTTGATAAGTCATTGTCATGGGCTGTACTTATTGCTTCCCTTTTAACTATTATGATTCCACTTTATTATCTTGGTGAAGACTCACGACAAGAGAGTTTCGTTGAAGAGTTTGAAGATGTCTCCGTAGAAAGAGGACATCATTTATACGAAGAATTTGGCTGCGGCAATTGTCATGGTGTAGATGGTGGCGGTGGAGCTGCTTCCTACGTAGAAAAACGTAGTGGAGTTAAGGTAACGTGGGCAGCACCTGCAATTAATAATGTTTTCTATAGATATGATGATTCGGAAGTTAAATACTGGCTTATTTATGGAAGAGCCAACTCACCTATGCCTGCTTGGGGTCTTGAAGGTGGAGGTCCAATGAATGATGGACAACTTGAAGATTTGATTGACTACCTACACTCATTTCAGGTAGAGCAGTCCTTTGAATTAGGAACTATTGAATCAAGTATCAACTCTTCTTTACTCAGACTTGAGAACTCAGCACTTCAAGTAGAAAACGAAATTATTAACCAGAAACTTTTAATTGAAGAAATAAAAGCTGGGCCAGCAAAACTACCTGTCTTACAAGAAGCTGTTGATAAAATTTCAGCATTACTTGAAAAAGATAGCGGGATTGATTCGGATGAGGATGGTCTCTATGACTCGGTAGAAGTTGAGATTTCAGAATATAGTGCAACAATTGCAGACATTGTAGGTTTATCTATTTTAAACCTGAACCCAGAAGAAGAAGAATCGACACCATCTAGAAAAGACGCTTCTGTCGCTAG
>JGI26380J51729_10001275_pt1 | contig 11737 bp, 11 predicted proteins | sample SaaInlV_165m_DNA_FD_51729 | JGI IMG/M metagenome (IMG submission 51729) | reverse complement strand
AATCCAAGGTTGAGGCTAGCTGTACAAAAAGCCAAAGAAGTCAATATGCCTCAAGAAAATGTAACTCGTGCTATTAAAAAAGGGACTGGAGAACTGGAAGGTGTTCAGTATGAAGAAACTTCTTATGAAGGTTATGGCCCAGGAGGTGTGGCCATTTTCATGGAAGTGATGACTGACAATAAAAATAGAACAGTCGGTGAACTACGAGCCACGCTAGGTAAAAATGGCGGGAATATGGGGGCAAATGGGTGTGTTGCTTGGATATTTGAGCAAAAAGGATTAATCACCGTAAAAATATCCGAAAAAGGCGAGGAAGAACTCCTAGAGCTAGCTATCGATGCAGGTGCAGACGACATGCAAACTGTTGACGACTATTACGAAATAACCACATCCGTAGAAAGCTTCGAACCCGTACGCAAGGCAATTGAAGATGCTGGCATTGAAATTCAATCATCCGAACTAACTCGCATTCCACAAAATACAGTTAATGTAGAGGAAAAATACTGCAAGTCACTACTCAGATTGATGGACACACTGGAAGACCATGATGATATCCAAAAGGTCTACTCAAATTTTGAAATTACAGATGAGATAATGGCCACAATAGAGTAAAACCTCTAACTCAAAAAAGGTAGTCTTTGTCAGTATTTAGCAAGGATCCTTCTTGATTACAAATAACACGTGTGCTTTAGTATTCAGGACTTTCTTAACTCACTACGAAAAAAAATCAAACGAAAATATCACAGCACTTTATACAATATTTCCTTACCACCTTTCCTAAAGAGAGTATGTGCGACTCCCTAAAACATCCAACTTTCCCAAACTATGCGTGTCATGGGCATCGATCCCGGTAGCAGCTGTACCGGCTGCGGAGTCATTGAAGAGATTAATAACGAACTCAAGGTGATCTATTGGGGAAGCATTAAAAGCAAAACACGCCAACCCTTTCCCGAAAGACTAAAGTTTATATATGATGAACTAGTCGCTATCATCCAAAACTTCAATCCTGATGAAGTTGCAGTAGAAGATATGTTCTTTGCTACTAATGTCAAGTCAGCCTTAAAACTTGGGCAAACCCGAGGCATCGCCATATTATCTGCTGTTAATGAAGGCAAACCAGTTGCTGAATATAGCCCGTTAGAAGTCAAGCAGTCTGTAGTCGGGTATGGTCGAGCTGAGAAACAACAGGTACAAGAGATGGTTACGGCTATTTTAAAACTCAAGGAAAAACCAGAACCGTTTGATGCGTCGGATGCACTTGCTGTCGCTATCTGCCACATTCACTCAACCGCAACAAACTCAAAACTCCGAAACGAAAAAAGATGATCGCACACCTTAAAGGCAAACTAACCAATAAATCTCCCGTTGGAATCGCAATTGATGTTAACGGTGTCGGCTACCAGGTTTTTGTTCCACTTTCCACATTTTATGTTTTGCCAGAATTAGGGGACGACGTTTTTCTAAATATACACACTCATATGCGTGAAGAATCGCTTAAATTATTCGGATTTTACACCGCAGATGAAAAAAAAATCTTCGAAAAACTTATCACCATTAACAAGGTAGGCCCTAAACTCGCGTTAACAATTTTATCTGGCATGTCACCCGGTGAGCTATTTAACACCATCGACTCTAACGACATTGGAAAACTTAGCACGATCCCTGGAATTGGACGCAAAACAGCGGAACGCCTCATACTTGAAATGCGGAACAAAGTAGAAGGACTCTCTCTCGAGTTTGCACTCACAAAAGGTTCTGTTTCACAGAACGGGCTATTTGATGATGCTCTTTCAGCACTGGTTAACCTTGGGTACAAAAAAAGCCAAGCGGAACAGACATTAAAAAAAGTATGCGAGAAAGAAGAAATAGAGAGCTCGATAGAAGACTTAATCAAGAAAAGTTTAAACATGCTATCTTGATTTTTTTTAATCAAAAATATTTAGCACCGACTTCAAAGATATTCCAATGGATGATTCTATTACAAATACCGAGGTCGACAGCGACGAGGTCTTATTCGAAGCAACACTGAGACCAAATAAATTCGAAGACTACATTGGGCAAGACAAAACAAAGCGAAACTTAGAAATTTTTATTGAAGCTGCACGTATGCGTGGTGACTCATTAGACCACGTTTTGTTTTATGGACCACCTGGCCTCGGAAAAACTACCCTAGCAAATATAATTGCTTCAGAAATGGGAGCAAACATAAAAAGCACTTCAGGTCCAGTTATAGAAAAATCTGGTGACTTGGCTGCGATCTTAACCAACCTAAAAAAAGGAGACATCCTTTTCATAGATGAAATCCATCGTTTATCTAATGTCATTGAAGAAATATTGTACTCAGCAATGGAAGATTACAGTTTAGATATTATGATTGGGCAAGGTCCAAGCGCACGGTCAATAAAGTTAGAACTCCCTCCTTTTACACTAGTGGGGGCGACAACAAGAGCGGGGCTACTTACTTCCCCACTTAGAGATCGGTTTGGTGTAGTACACCGTTTGGACTATTACAGCCCTGAAGAGCTCAAAACAATCATAACGCGCTCAGCTTCAATCCTGAAAATTGAAACTCACTCTGATGGCGCAGGGGAAATCGCACGTCGTTCTCGGGGCACGCCCCGTATTGCCAATCGACTACTCAGGCGTGTTCGTGACTATGCGCAGGTTAAAGCTGAAGGTATTATCACAAAAGATGTGGCCAAAAAATCTTTGGAGATGATGGAAGTGGACCACCTTGGACTCGACAAAATGGACCATAAATTAATATTGACCCTCATTGAAAAGTTTAAGGGTGGGCCAGTCGGAGTCGAAAGCCTTGCCGCTTCTATCAGCGAAGAAAAAGATACGATCGAAGACGTGCTAGAACCCTATCTTATGCAATCCGGGTTTATTCAACGAACTCCACGAGGGAGAGTCGCAACCGAAATCGCTTATCAACACTTTGGCATCACACCACCAAAACAAAAACAGCAAGAAAAGTTATTTTAAACAATGTGCTCGACAGGAAGGATCACGGGTAAGAACGTTATAAAACAAGCCTATTCATTAAATAATACCAACAAAAGATACCCGCAACCAAAAATACATTTTATGCAATGATGAAGAGAACTAGATAAAATAGATTGCTGGTAATTTTAAAAAAAAGAACACTGAAACTAAGCAGCCCAGACTTCTTTAAATTGTTCCAAAAATCGAGTGTCCATTTTGGTCGCACCAAGAAGGTGCTCCGATTGATAGGTAGCAGACCCGTGAAAATCTCTACTACCTGTGATAATTAGACCAAACCTTCGCGAAAGATCTTTATAGTATTCCACTTTCCCCGTGCGCTCGTGATATGGATAAACGCACTCCATCCCTAGTAGCCCGAAGGATTTCAACTCTTCAACCATCTCAGGAGCATCTTCGTACGGCCTTCCTTTCGCAGGATTGCATAAAGAATAAGATCTTTCCCCAGGATGAGCCAATACCGGAATACCATTACATTCACGAATTAGTTTGCAAGCATTTTCTATTTCCAAGTTTTCTCGCTCTACGTTGTATTTCACAAGATACCGGTCAAAGGCATCTCGAGTACTGGGAACAACTCCAAGGCGAACCATCTCTTTAGCCAAATGAGGTCTTGCAAGAACGCCCTCAGCGGCGCGGCGAACATTTTCATATTCTATACTTCCTCGAAATTTTTCAGGAATCACTTCATTGACGCGGGAGATCAATTCACGCATGCGCCGCTCTCTCTTTGATGCCATTTTCATTACCTCATGCGACAACTCATCCGACAGGGATTCCATAGACTCAAAATAAGCGAGAAGATGAAGGTTAAATCCTCTATAACGAACCGTTATTTCAATCCCGGGAAAAGCCGAAATTTCCTCTGCCTTAGCCGCTGCCATTAATTCTGGGATACCCTCAAAGGTATCGTGGTCTGTTAAGCACAGTACTGAAACGCCATTTCTCCTAGCGATATCAACTAATCGGGTTGGAGAAAACTCCCCGTCGGAAAAAGTTGAATGCATATGAATTTCAAATTTTTTCATAAATATCATTGTAGCCTTATTTTATTTATTAACAAAGTTTTAGTAATTCAGGAAACAACACATGCCTAACCCGAAAACTAAAATCCAAAGCTTAATTGCCTTGTTAATATTTTTTCGATATTCTTGAATAATGCACAGACATCAAACACTCAAAACATTGGTTTTGACCTTTTTTTTTCTAGGAGCAATGGGTGACTCACTCTCGTTTTCTACCCCCTCCTCGCGCGAGCTCGTTATTGTATATTCTGGAAATACCTTAGGTGAACTTAAGCCATGTGGGTGTGCCAAGGAAGAAGACCAAGGTGGGTTCGAACGCCGTTTGACCTACCTCAAACAAGTCTTTGCGAATTCAAAAAACATATTGTTGGTAGACACTGGGGACAACTTTAAAGAACCCTCAACGCAAGGCAAAATCAAAGCGCGCTACATCATGCAGGCAATGTCTACATCAAAGTACGACGCGGTGATCCCAGGAGACAAAGACTTAGTTTACGGAGAATCTTTTCTTAACGACGACGCGCCTATCCCTTGGCTTCTTAGCAACGCCGAATTAAAAAAAATCAACCCACCTAAAATAAGAATCAAAAAATTAGAGAATGGTCTAACTGTCGCCATGTTAGCCTTAATCGATCCAAATCTGTACTATGATGCAAAACATAGTGGTGGAAGCATCAAAGATCCAAGAAAGTCTGCCAAGAAATTAATCAAAAAAGTCAAAATATCTGAACACCCAGATGTAATTGTTTTGTTAACACACATGAAGCGGGAAAAAGCTATTTCCATGTTGAAGTTAAGTGGAGTCGATGTGGTAATCAATGGACATATCGAAAAAGATACTGACATCATAGACATGACCCATATAAAACGTAATGGGAAAGTATTTGTTCAATCTGGCCCCAAAGGTCAAAAAATGGGGGAGTTAACTGTACACATTGACAGCAAAGGAAAAAAGTCATTTAAGCAACGTATTATTCGCTTAGATTCGAATGTTAAACCTGATCCCGAAATGATAAAATGGTATGAGAAATACAATCGAGAAGTGGAGGATCTATTTTTCACATCGTTGGAAACCCGAAAAAATAAGCATGGGAAACAAAAAATTTTTGCATCAGAGCAGACATGCTTGACCTGCCACCCGAGCAAACATAAGCTATGGAATCTGTCGCGCCACAGCCATGCCTATGAAACTCTAAATCGCGTCAATAAAGCTTTTGACCCAGAGTGCTTAAGCTGTCATGTCACAGGATGGGGTTCTGATGGGGGGTTCATTAGTGAAGTAGATACTCCGGAGTTGAAGAACGTGCAGTGCGAAGCGTGTCACGGGCCAAGATTAGGTCACATAAAAGGTTTACAACAAAACCTTAAACTCGATGCAAAAAAGGCCTGCATGAACTGTCACATTAAAAACCACAGTCCTAATTTTAATTTTTCAAAATATTGGCCAAAAATAAAACATTGACCTTTCGGTAGTAATTTAACAATAAGGAGATTGGGCATGAAACCCTATAGGAACACCTTGAAAAGAAATTTTCTAAAAATCTTGTTTTTTTTATTAGCTAGTTGCTCAATTCTTCCTAACTTCGCCTTCGCAGAAGACAAAATCCAAGGAAAGTATGAAGTCATCGGTTCAATAGAAAAACTCAAGGGAGTAAAACAGGTCGAGATGACTGAATTTTTCAACTACTCCTGCGGTCACTGCTATCGTTTTTTAGAAACCTCTAAAAAACTACGCGCTAAATTCAAGGACAAGCTTTATCATAAAAAATATCCCATTTTCTGGGGACAGCAAACCGCTTTCCCAGCCAAAGCTTTTTATATCGCCGATGAACTGGGTCTGGAAGAAAAATTCACCCATGAATTATTCGATACTCACTTCAAACTCCATGTTGACATTTTTCAACCAAGGGTTATTCAGCGACTTTCACAGCATTATAAGATTGAACAAGAAATCAGGGACGGGATGAAATCCCCTTCAATCGAAGCTAAAGTCCAAGAATCCCTCGCTCTGGCCAATAAATATAATGCTAATGAAACTCCAACAATTATACTCAATAAAGTACTGAAGGTAACTCCAAGCATTTCAGGTGGCACCACAGAGATGATGACTGAAAACTTGGAACTGATTATTGGGGATATTCTTGGTTATAATTAATTCAATTAATTTGCAAGACAACCACGTTAATCAAAGAGAAATAATGTCACCTAAATTCTCATCCAAAAAAAAATTATCTGCATTAACAGTAGCTTTNNTTGGGTTGTTTCTGTTATTCGCTNCAGGGGGGCCGAATTTGGGTTCCCCTTTTTTTNCCAATGCGGAGGCTGGTTTTTTTAGTAACGACCTGGACCTTTTTGAAGAAGTTGTTGANCTGGTAGGAGATAAATACGTTTACGCCCCTGATTATAAAAAAATGTTTGTGGCTTCTATTGAAGAGATGGTCCAAGCTCTTAACGATAAAAACATCTCTCTCAAAAACGAATCCATCGGACAATCTATTTCTATGTTCGGCAAAAATATCCGGTACACACTTGGTTACAATCGAGAAAACGCTCTAGAAACTTTCAAGAAAGCGTATTATTTTCTGCTAGAAGAATCAAACGGGAAACTAAGCAAGGAAAAACTTGAAATAGCTGCCGTAATTGGCCTCATGGGTTCTCTGGATCCATATTCCAAGTATATGGATAGCGACAGTTTCAACAGGTCTATGCGCGATACAGAGGGAAAGTACGGTGGACTAGGCATGGTTATTACTATGAAAGACAACCGTCTATATGTGGTAAAAACCATCAAGAATTCTCCAGCTCGACGCGCAGGAATACAACCCGACGATATTTTTGAAAAAGTAAACGGAACAAATATTAAAAAAACTCAGATATCTGAGCTTGCTGATAAACTCCGAGGTCAACCAGGCACTGAAGTCACTATCACCTTGTATAGACCATCTGAAAAAAAGGAGCACTCCTACACTCTAAATAGGGAAGTGATTTTGCTCGAAACCGTTGAATATAAAACATTAAAAAATAGTGTCGGGTCCATCAAAATTACTAGTTTTTCCAGTCAAACAAATAATCAACTACAAGAGGCGCTCACAAAAGCAAAACGGGATAAGGTAAGAGGTTTTATTCTCGATTTGAGAGATAATCCTGGCGGTTTGCTCAACCAATCGGTGAAAATAGCCAGTCACTTCCTCCACCGCAATCGCCTTATTGTTTATACCCAAGGACGTGAGCAAACTGATCGCCACGAATATAAAGCCACGTACCAGAACAGTTTACATTCGATGCCAGTGGTCATTCTCATAAACCAACAAAGTGCAAGTGCAGCTGAGATTGTTGCAGGTGCCTTGAGGGATTCTGGTAAGGCATTGATTATCGGGGAGAATTCTTATGGGAAGGGTACGGTACAAACTATTTTTCGTACTAGCGATGGATCGGGCATTCGCTTAACAACAGCAAAATACTACACTCCCTCGGGAACGGATATTACATCACAAGGGATTGTTCCAGAAATTCACATAACGGAAGATCATATGCCGAAAAATAGAATTGGAAAATCTGAGCAATCCCATACTAAACTTATCCAAAGCACCTCTGTATCAGAAATAAAATTAAAGGAGACCCAAATCAGCAAGTTTGTCGCAAAAAACCACAACGCAGCCCTGGAAACCCCCGACCCAACTTTTACGTTCGCTAAAATGCTCATAGAAAACGTATCGGTCGCTAACAAGAAGAAAACGCTCAAAAAAGCTCGTGACCTAGCAGCTAACATTCATTACTAATTTTAAACAGGAGGCAATGGAACGTTCCAATGAACATCATAAACATTGACTACGAAAAACAGACACTACAAAGCGATTTTTTCTCATGGCAAATTATTGCCAACGATAAAAATAAGTTTCTTCTTCTTCAGCGAGAGGAAAAGGGCCGCTATCATGCTGCAGAAGCTGATGTAAAGAAAAAACACCTCTGGGAAGTTAAGGAGATATCATTCCGCGGTCCCGAAGGGGACACCTATTTTTTTGATGAGGAAACGGGTATAGACAAAATATAGACTTCAAAACATAGCTCTCGAGTTACGCGCATAGTGTTCTTGAAGCGGTTTAAAAAAGCTTTAAAGTTTTCAAGTGTCCTAAAGATTTTTTAAGTTCTTCCTTCGTTTTGTTAGCAAGATAATTGCCTCGCAAGTCAAGTTTTTTTAGATTTTTAAATTTATTACTACTTCCAAAAGCTAGTGCACCTGCATCACGGGTTTCCGTCCAACCCAACTGCATTTCTTCTAAGTTGGGGAAACTACCAGACTTAGCCAGAGCCGTAGTCCCGGCATCACCTAAAATATTATGACGCAGTATCAAACTCTTCAGCTTTGGTAATGGCGAAATCTTTGCGAGTAATTCTGCGCCTACAACAGTGATCTCGTTATACCGCAAATCTATCTTTTCAACTTTTTCCAGGTAGCTACTGGAGACCAGACGCTCAACACCTTCATCTCCTATTTTTTTCCCAGAAAGATTTAATAGTTTTCCACCCCGCTTCAGGCTTTCCTTGAATAACACATCATAATCAATAGGATCTTTGTCTAACTGAAAACTAAATGAGCTAACAGGTGTTAACGCAAGTAGAAAGCTAACAAGAATTACCGCTATATTCTTATTGAAGAAAAAATTAATCTTCATCATCGTCAAGGTTTTCCATAGATCGAGCCTCGAGCTCATCCCAACTATTTATCTGGTCATCATCTTCCTCATCATCTTGATAGATGAAATCCTCTAAATTATCTAAGTGTAAATGACACAAACGAGTACCGCATTTTGCTTCCTCTAACGCCTCTATACCCTGCTTGCGAACTCGATTAGATGTGAGGAATAGATACCTTAGCTTTGACAGGGTTTTAGACTCTGCAATAGCGATAGCTCCCTCATCTTCTACAAGATTTCCATAAAGATTAAGTTTTTTTAAATTAGACATGCTGGGAGACTCTGCAATGGCTTTTACCCCGTCGTCGCTAATCACATTCCCATAAAAATCGAGTTCTATCAGCTTCTTAAATTTTTCTGAGTTAGCGATAGCAATTGCGCCCTCATCACTTATATTGTTATTTGCCAAGGTCAATCTTGTGACCCGCTTTAAGTGTTTAGATTTTGCCAGAGCTACAGCCCCCTTATCACCTAAGACCTGATTACTGAGATCTAAAATCTTTTTATCTTCGGACAAAAATTGTTTAATTAAATACTCTACGCTAGCCACAAAAATCCTTTCACTAAGTACTGAGAAACAAATGTCACTTCATTGTAATAAAATTTTATCATATCACATTAGTAATATGCATAAGTTCACTTAAACTGTTTCAAGCAACCGAATACCGAAAAACAAATAAAATAGCTATCAGGTAGATACCCCAGTGTACTTCTCTGACTTTACCGCAAAATAGTTTGATCAGTGGATAGGATATAAACCCCAGCGCCATACCATCCGCAATACTAAAAGTAAGTGGCATTCCTACGACTATCAGGTAAGACGGCAAAGCCTCGTCCCATTGCCGCCAATTTATATACACCAGATTCCTAACCATGAGACAACCAACTACAATAAGAACAGGCGCAGTAATGGGGTAAAATGTTGTTTCGTTCACAACATAACCTCCTCCAATCATTTGGACGAGTGGAGCAAAAAAAAGTGCTGACAAAAACAAGCATGCGGTCACCACGCTGGTCAAACCAGTGCGCCCGCCTTCGGCAATTCCCGCAGAGCTTTCAATATAACAGGTGACTGTAGATGTCCCGAAAGCAGCACCAGCAGTCGTAGCAACTGCATCGGGCATCAGTGCCCTGTTTACACGAGGAAGTTTCCCATATTTAACAAAACCTCCCTGCTGACCAACTCCTATGAGGGTTCCCGCTGTGTCGAACAAATCAACCAAAACAAACACACCGATAATTGTTAAAACTCCTAAGTCTAATGCACCAATCAAATCCATTTTAAATAAAGTAGGAGTTAAATCAGGTGGTGAAGATATCACACCAGAAAACTCAAACAGCCCAAAAGGAATGCCTAAAAAACTTACAACTAGCATGCCAATAAAAATAGCTCCAGTCACCTCACGTTGCAAAAGAACACCTATTGTTACAACCCCAAGAAGAGTAAATACTGCAGGTAGGGTTTTTAGGTCTCCCAATTGAACCAAAGTACCAGAATGGTCCAAAATCCACCCCCCCTGAACAAAACCAATAAAGGTTATAAAAATACCAATGCCTGCTGCTATTCCATTTTTCAGGTAGTCTGGAATAATATTTATAATTAGCTCACGAAACCTAAAAACCGTAAGAAGAATAAGTATCACACCTGACAAAAAAACAGCACCGAGAGCAATTTCCCAAGGAATTCCCTGCCCAAGAACCACCGTATAAGTAAAATAGAAATTGATTCCCATACCCGGCGCTAATGCGATGGGATAATTAGCCCAAAGTCCCATAATTAGGCATCCAATAGCTGATGCTAAGCAAGTCGCTGACATCACTGCGCCAAAATCCATTCCAGTATTCGACAAAACTGCCGGTTGAACAAAAATAATATAAGACGAGGTAAAAAAGGTCACCACCCCAGCTCGTACCTCTGTCACAACATCTGAGTTGTGTTCCTCTAGTTGGAAAAACTGCTTAAGAATAGTAGGAAAAACTGCCATTAGAATAGTTGGTCGGTGTGGTATCCCTATTTCAGAAATAGTGACTCAACTAAATCAATTTCTTCATCTCGGGATGTTACTTGTCCATTGATTCTTGCATCACGCAAGGCTTTAAAGACATCTTTAAAACTTGCCCCGGGTTCCATTCCCATCCCTATCAAATCCTCACCATTGAGCTCGATTTTTGCGGACGCACAATACTTCTTAAAATAAAGTTCCACGTGTTCTTTCATTCGCTTGTTGGGGCAAGCTGCAAGAATAAGAATCACAACCTCGGACGACTGCTTCGAAAAAATATTATAAATCTCACTAGGCTTAAGTTCTCTTTCTTCACTAAAATCGTTCATCGCTTCAACAAAACATTCCCTGTCCGAACACATCCTGCCATAAATATTTCCAGGAAAATTAAGACGCATCATCATTTTCTTAAAAACATTATCGTCTGTTATCATAAATAACGTATGGAAGTAGATAAACCATGTTTCTGGTTTTGTAGTCATAGGAATCATATCTGCCCAAGCTAACGTGCTGTGGATTTTATTCATAATAGTCCAATGGAAATCATCATCCAAGATTTCCGGAGCAATTGCCTGAAACAACAAAAGTTCCCGCATACGGTCAACGCATCTCACCGGATCTGCTTCACTCAAAAGAATCTTCATTTCGTTCATGAGACGATCTCCGCTCAATTGATCAATCAAATTGTTCTTAATCGCGCTCCTCATTAATTGTTTTGTTTGGCCATTTATACAAAACTCAAGCCTCTGTTCAAATCGAATGGCACGAAAAAGACGGCACGGATCGTCTACAAAACTTTGATCATGAAGAACCCTGATCAAACCATCCTTCAAATCGATTTCACCCCCAAACAAATCAATCAGGTAAAAGGTTCCGCGCCCACTCAATTTAACAGCCATACTATTTACTGTAAAATCACGGCGGGCAAGATCCTGTTTTATACTACTAGGTTCAACATCTGGTAACGCAGCAGGGCAAGAATAAGATTCGGTTCTTGCAGTTGCCACAT
>JGI26380J51729_10001251_pt1 | contig 11859 bp, 10 predicted proteins | sample SaaInlV_165m_DNA_FD_51729 | JGI IMG/M metagenome (IMG submission 51729) | reverse complement strand
GTAATCTGGAGGACAGCAATGTCCGATAGCGTAGATCAACATCTCCGAGGTCGAGTAAATTCTTTAGATGCAGTAGGTTCTCTAATCTTTCTTCCCATTGCNCCACTTCTTGGAGGTTGGTTAATATCGCTCACAAATGTCTTGACAACTTATTCCATTGCTGTTTCATTCATGGTTTTGACTACTACTATAGGTTTACTTATCCCCTCCTTTAGAAATTTTCAAAGAAATCCTTCTGAAAAATTNCCAAGAGTCGAACAAAAGTAAATCTTCTTCCATAGATTTCAAGGCTTTGACATATTACGGTAGAGCATGGCTTTTGCCACATCCAGACGAATTGATTTCCCCATGGTAGATTTAGCAGGCATTGTATATTACCCTAGATTTTGGGATTTAGCCCATCGTTTTTACGAGGAGTCTTGGGAATATACTTGTAATATTCATTACAACGAATTATTGCAAAANCACCGAATAGGATTCCCCTTGGTCCATAGCGAAGCAAATTTCCTTCACCCTCTTAGTTATGGCGATACAGCCGTTTGTAATATTTCTGTAAAAAATATTGGCAANACATCAATTACTTGGTTTATTGAGATTTTTAACCAGGATGAGATATTGTGTTGGAGCGCAACACAAACTACCGTTTGTACAAATATGGATTCAATTAAAGATAAAATATTAGTTCCAGAATGGGTTCGAACAGGCCTTTCTAAAATAATTGTAAAATAATTAAAGTTATTCTTTAGGCCATTTTTTCGATAAAGCACCACGGAGATCATCATTCATTTTAGCATCCCACCAGTTGGCATTTCTCCAAATTGCATACCTTCCTCTTATACCACGTAAATCTGCNCGATCTAACTTAGTTCCTTGAAAATTTGATAGATTCATCCTAGCTTTAATAAAAATAGCATCTCGCATGTCCGCATTATCAAAGGCTGCTTTCATTAAATTTGCTTGTTTGAAAGAGGCTTTTCTAAGGTCTGCTCCCGAAAGATCTGCTCCTTCTAAATCAGCACCATCAAATACCGCTCTTCTCAAATCTGCTCCTGACAAATCTATACCTCGTAAATCCTCACCTATGTGAGATGTATATGACCAATCTTTTCTTTCAGTATTATTTTCAGTCACGAGATAATCTCTCCAGATAATTCCGTCCAGCATCTGTCAAAACAACATACCTATTTTTCTTTGGCATACCGGCTGGATATTCTAATAACGGTTCTTGTTTCTTTCCAGAAACCCCGCCTTCTAACATTCTATTGATGTACAAGGAAAGGTTCCATTTCTCTACCTCTTCCTCACTCCATTTTCCAGATTGAGAAACTAATGTTTTCAATTCTCTAGGGGGAGTATTTGTTTCCTTTTCTACAAATCTTAGGTAATGTATTGTGGCTAAGATAACATCCCCAGTTTTTTCAATCCCACAGGAATCTAGAACTCTCCTAAAAGCAGACCCACGTTCTGGTATTCCTGTTTGAATAGCTCTTTGGGCCGCTTCTTCAACAGCTAAGTCACGGGCATTTCTAATTGCAGAAAGATTAGCAGTCCATGANCCATCTTCTTTGATTTTCAACCAACCATCACTAACTTCTTTCGCAGATCCAGTNAAATCAATAATATCTGAACCAACTTTGATGTAAATCCGTCCCATTCCTGATTCCTCAATTGCACTCATATTATTACCGGCGNCGCCTATTTAGTTAAATCCTAGTATTATTTTTTAACAAAAAGTGATTTTATAACTGTGAGATTTAAGATAACTAACTCACTGCGATGTATGATGAGTAGCGACAATAGTGCCGGTTATCCATTAGTTTTGCACGCAGAAGCTGACCCCAGCCGCCTCGGCGGAACTGCAATTTGCGGATTCTCAACAGTTGGATCAGTAGGTGTAATTACGACATCTCATTTGATCAGTGCTCTTGATTTAGATGTCATGGGAACCGTTTTACACCCTCATTTCCCAGCAATTGCTTTAATTCATGACTCAGTACCAAAGCACCCTGTTCGAGTTTATCAAGGCGAAGGATTAGGTGTATTTACTTCAGAAATACAATTTCCAAATGAAAAAGATGTTTATTTTGGCGAAACTGTACTTGAATGGTTTACAAAGGGTGGTTTTGATCGTCTAATTGTAGTTGACGGAGTCATAAGTAATGAACTTGGAATTAAAGAGGAAGGCGAATTATGGGGTGTTTCCTCNACTCAAGANGGTCGAGACCAATTAGATAAAGCAGGTATTCGNCGTATCCAACAAGGAATTGTATCAGGTATTGCAGGTTATCTAATCGCTGAAGGCGAACGNCGAGGCTTGGAAGTGTCCGCTCTGCTGGCTGAGTGCAATCCGATGTATCCCGATGCACGTGCTGCACTTATCGCAGTGGAGGGCGTGAGCGAATTACTCGATAGAGAAATCCCGATTCAAGATCTGTTGAATGATGCAAGAAATATTGAAGAGCGTGTGAGAGAAGCATTCAATCGCGCACAGCAAACATCTTTGCCAGCGCCTAATAATGATGATGACGATGATGAAGTTCAAATGATATTTTAATCAATAGAATGGATTTGTTCCAGCAGTATGGTCTGTGGTGTCTATAATCTCTGAGATTCCAGGTACATTATCTGTAATCATAACTTCTACTCCTTGTTTTAATGTAACATCTACCATTCCACAACCTTGGCAACCACCACCAAAAGCGATGTATGCCTTACCTTCATCGACTCCCAATAAATCTACATGACCTCCATGAGATGCAACNGCGGGGTTTACATGTTCTGCAATCACATCTGCTACACTCTGAGATAGTTCATCTATCCATAGAGGGTTAGGGTTATCGAATGCAAACCCCCCTCCCATCAGAGTTTCTTTGTAATCTAATGTAGTGCCGTTGATGTACTGCACACTTCTTTCCGCAACTAATAATTTTAATCCATTTGCCTCAGTTTGAANATCTCCTTCCTTAGCTTCTCCTAGAGGGACTAATTGTAAATCATAATTGAAACCCTTCGCACCTCTTCCAACTATTTCGATACGGACAGCTAGGTCCGCATCTTCTCCTTGAGANAGATATTGATTCAACATCTCCTGAGCTTTCTCTGTTATATCCAGCATGTTACTCAATGTGTTGCAATGGGTACCCTTTATTCAACCTGTCCTCAAACAGGCAAGAGTCATGAGTCTCGTTCCTTACGACACACCATGTCTGCCACGGAGGTCATTGATCTATTTGGCAGACCTCTGAAAGATTTACGAATTTCTGTAACGGATCGGTGTAATTTTCGCTGCAGATATTGNATGCCAAGAGAACGATTCGATGAGAATCATACATTTTTACCCAAAAGNGCATTTCTTTCATTTGATGAAATAGAGAAAGTAGTCCGCTCTTGTATTCCTTTAGGTTTAGAGAAAGTTCGTATTACGGGGGGAGAACCTCTACTCCGAAAAGATTTACCAGAACTAATTGAAAAACTTTCTAAATTAGATATCGATATTGCATTAACCACCAACGCCTCATTACTGAAAAAAAACGCCAAAGCGCTCCATTTAGCCGGACTAAATCGNGTAACTGTAAGTTTAGATGCATTAGATCCTGAACTCCATAAACAAATGTCTGATAGTAATATTTCAGTAGATTCGGTATTAGAAGGAATAGATGAAGCAGTTCGCGTTGGCCTTTTTCCTGTAAAAATTAATTGTGTTGTACANAGAGGGGTTAATGAGGAAGAGGTTAGTAAATTAGTGAATCATTTTAGAGGCACAGGAATCGTTGTCAGATTCATTGAGTATATGGATGTAGGACGTACTAATGGTTGGCAACTAGGGCAAGTTGTACCGACTGAGAATATTCTTCAACATCTTCAGAAAGAATTCGATTTAGTTTCAGTCAAACCAACAAATAGTAGTGACGTAGCAGTCCGATGGGCCCATAGTGATGGTTCAGGAGAGATAGGATTTATTTCTTCAGTAACAGCGCCTTTTTGTGGAGACTGTGTCAGAGCTCGACTTTCTGCAGATGGTAGATTAGTAACCTGTCTTTTTGCATCTGGTGGCCATGATATTCGGGCATTAATTCATAATGGCGCCAATGATGAAATCCTTCAAGAAGCAATAGCAGCAATATGGACACGAAGAAAAGATCGATACAGTGAGATCCGTTCAGAAGATACAGCAGCACTACCTCGAATTGAGATGTCTTACATCGGCGGTTGAGTTTCATTCAAGCATTCAACAATAATNTCCCATGGGGCATTCGTCCGAAATGATGGTTTAGAGTAGTGCGATCTCGCTGCTTTGAAACCTTTATTTTGAATTAATTCAATCATTTTGTTCGGACTAGGAGGTGATCCTTGGTTCTGCCAACTAGCCAAGTCATCAGTTAAAATTAGACAACGACAATCCGCTACTTCCGCCTCCTGTTGAATATACCTAATACTTCGAAGTATTCTTCTTTTTTCTAACTCAAAGTCCCTTTCAGTCCATGATAACAATTTACCTTCATCTAAACTAGTAGTGCACAAAGACATTGCAATTTCTTCAGTGAAACCCGCCATTATACTTTCGTCTCCTATTTGTCCTATCCATAGAGGACCAGATACACGATTNTCTTTCCTATTTATGGGATATGAAAGAGGCAAGAAACAATGCATGGGNAGTGACTCAAGAGAACTTGGAGGCATTAGTTTTGCATCTATCGATGCCTGAACTTCCTCGACTTTTGGACTAGAAACTCTCCACCCTAAGTTTTCTTCTAATTCATTTGAAACTTTTATTGATTTAGTTACCTTTACTGAAACTCTTAGATGATGAGAATCCCAAATAGACAATATAGGTTGAATACTTCTGTCGTGGCTAGCCGCATTTCTTGCAATACACGCCAGTAAAACTCTCATTCCAGAGTCATGTGCTAGACCGTCTGTTTTCACCCTGGCTCCATATCTTCTCATCAAAGCAGTTCTTGATGAACCGGTTAACGCAGCCGTATCAGTGGCACTAATTTCTAGCACAGCCCTTCTAGCTAGAGATTGAATTGCAGTATCTAAAAATGGCATTGGCGAACCAAATGGGTCAACATCTACCCAGTGCCACCCTTGGTCTAGTACCGCAGTTCTCAAATCTCCTTGCCTCGGAGTAAGTATTCCTTCCCCGTGCGAGGGGGGGAACTGTTCATGATTCTTCATTGCCCAATTCAATGAATTTTCATTTAGATCACAAATNGTAACTCTCATCCTTNNCGAGTATTCTTCTGGTAATTCATTTAACCATCTTCTGGCTCTTAAACCACTAGCAGCTAAACCGTCAATTGCATATATTTCTGAATCACCTAAGAACCCCGAATCGATAATATTCTTCATTAAAATGACGCTTCTAGTCCTTGAACCAGCCATCGCCGGATTATAGAATACCTTTTGAAAATCTTTAGAAGANGGCCCTAAACTATCATTTGTAATATTGTCTGCAAGTCGCAAAAANGTTGCTCCTTCTAGGTGTACTAAACCCTCACTCAACACAAATCCATCCTATTAATAATGTTCAAAAATAATTTCTGGATTAATGTGTGTGACTTTCCTTCCTTCGTCATGGACAAAACCAACACGTTTGCAACCAGGCAGTCTCTTAGAAAGCCAAGATTCTACTGAATCAGCAGCGTCTTTGTTGACAGCTATTGTCATCCCCATTCCCATATTGAAAGTACGATGCATTTCTCTATCATTAACCGAACCATTATTCGCTAACCATAGAAATTCTGGCAATATTGGCAAAGGCGAATCTATATGCCAACCGAGACTATCGTGTAATCTCAATAAATTAGATAATCCACCACCTGTGATATGAGCCATAGCCCTTAGGTCACTGATTTTACAAGGACCGATTCCATCTCTACAATCTTTAATTAAATTAATTAATGGNTCAACATAAATCCTAGTAGGGTTTAGTAAAATTTCTCCCAAAGTAATATCTCCTTCTTCAAATCTTTCGATATTTCTGTGAGGATGTTCTGGATTAAAAGGCGCTTTTTCTATTAAGGAACAGCCCGAACGTTCTAGAATGGCTCTAACAAGAGTATAGCCATTAGAATGTATGCCACTACTAGGTAAGCCAATTATTACATCACCAGCCTCTAAGTTTTCTCCAGTAATCTCATCTCCCTTAGGGAACCAACCTAAAGCTGTACCAGACAGATCAAGTTCAGTGACAATACCTGGGAGTGTAGCGGTTTCCCCTCCTGCTAATGTTATTTTTGCTCTTTTGCAAGCCTCAGCCAAAGACGCTCCGATTATTGCATGAGTAGCTGGGTCAGTTTTTGGGACGGCAATGTAATCTACGAAAGCGATTGGCTCTGCTCCCACGCACAACAAGTCATTTACATTCATAGCAACACAATCAATCCCTACTCCTTGATATTTTCGAAGATCGTTAGCAATCATTAATTTCGAACCAACCCCATCAGTCGCCAATGCCAGCCTATTTTCTCCGAATTCTATTATTCCTCCAAAACCACCAGGTAGTGGAACCGGTGCTCCAAATTCTCCCTTTTGACGAACAGATGCAGAAAGTGCCCCTACTAAACTAGCCACTGCAACTCCCTCTGCATCTATATCTACACCCGAGGATGCGTAGTCTAGTGGCGTGTCACTCATAGCGCTGGGAGTCATAACTACTGCATCAATTACTCTGTCTGATATTTTCCCTTATCGCCCCGTAATTGTGTTTTTTTTAATATTCGAATATTATAATTATGGCAAATATAGCCAAAAAGACATATTTAGATACATCACTAAGAGACTCTATAACTGTTACAGGTCGTCGAAGACCTTACCGGAACGTGAGTATCCTATGAATAATAAAAAAATAATTGCAATGATGATGACCCTGAGTATGCTAGCAGCAGCGTTTGCTGGTTGCTTAGGCGGAGATGACGATGACCCAGAACCAATAGTGGAAGAGTGGACATTAACACCGGCTGCAGATGTAGCCTCAGTGTTCGTAACTTCTGATTGGGACCCGATTATCCCCAACCTGAACGCCGGAGAGATGTGTGACGCAATCCTTTCCGCTATGACCAAGACTGATGAAAGAGAAGTTGTGGTCGATTTCACACGTGGTTACTACACTAGTAGCCAAGGTGTAATCGGTGCTACAGGTTCAGCAATGATTTCTGACGCACTTGATCTAAATATGGCAGGCACAAGAGTTGCTGTACAATCTGGAACAACTTCAGATTTGTGGGCAGCAGATAATTTGCCATTAGCGACATTGTTGCATATGCTGATTTCCCTTCAGTTACAGCATCCGTAAGTAACGGTGACGCAGATTATGCTATGGGAGACTCTCCTGTATTGGCATTAGCTGGTGATCTAATGGTTACTTTCTCAGATGAGACATTCGGTATTGCTGTCGATGATGGTGATTCAGAACTTCTTGCAGCGATTAACGTAGCAATTACTGCAGTAATCGATTCTGGAGAATATGATTTAATCTTCGGTGCATGGTTTGACGGTGCAGTTGTACTAACTGACGATACAGATGCTAACACAGCAACANCATACCCTATGGCAACAGAAGGTAGCAGACTAGCACATGTTCTAGAAACAGGTAACCTAAGATTCTGCTCTGATACATCTTACCCTCCGTTTGAGAACTTAGATGCAAGCGGTAACGCAGTTGGTTTCGACGTAGATATCGGCAATGCAATCGCTGATGAGATGGCTGCACACTACATGAATGCAGCAAATCCAATGTTCGTACCTCCAGTTTCTGATGTTACAATCAAGATTGGATTCCTTAACGATGCAACTGGACCNATTTCAGTATATGCAGGNGGATTCACATTTGCTTCCACAACAGCAGCATCAACTCTAACTGCTGCAAATGATGGATATACCTTCGAGATNGTTGAAGCAGATTCAGCATGTGATGGACAAGCAGCAGCAACTGCAGCTCAATCATTGATTGACGCTGGAGTAGTAGCAGTGGCAGGAGCAGCATGCTCTGGTGCATCAATGGGTGCTAACGCAGTACTTTCAGCAGCAGGAATCCCAATGGTTTCCTATGCAAGTACTAGCCCAGCATTATCCGATGCAGTAGCACACCCTGATTTCTTCCGTGTTGTCCCTAGTGACGCTATTCAAGGCGATGCTATGGCTGATATGGTTGCAGCAAGTGGTGTAACTAGCCCAGCATTAATCCACATGACTAACGCGTATGGAGCAGGCCTTGCAGATTCATTTGAGTCATTCTGGCTTGATATGGGTATGACACTTTGTTTAAAGACAGGGTATGAAGATACCGCTACAGATTTCGCAGGAGCAGTTCAAGCAGTAGTAGATGCAGGTTGTGACTCAGCAGTCCTAGCATCATATTCTGCTGATGGTGCAATGATAATCGAGACTATGGCAGTAATGGGAGCAACAATTCCTGTATTCGGTGCTGATGGAATAGCAGGCGAATCCGCCCTTCTAGATTATACTAATCCAGCAGCTGCAAACGGCGTTCAAGTAACAATGCCTAGAGCAGCAGAAGCAGGATCAGGAGATTTCGCAGCAACTTGTGCAGAAGATGCTGTATGTGCTGCTGGAATCTACACTGCTGAAGCATTCGACGCAGTAATGATGATCGGAGAAGCAGCTATGCACGAAGATGGTGCTAATATGGCAATGCATCTGAAGATGGTCGGTGTAGATTACGCAGGTGCAAGCGGCGTACACAACTTCATGGATAACGGAGACGTTACAGGAAGTGGATACGATGTTTGTTCTTTCAATCATGTACCAACATATGGAGATTACTTCAACTGTAATCATATATGGACTGCTACTGGTGGACTTGCAGCAGCAACTTTCATGGGCGCTACTGTAAAGATTGGTTTCCTTAACGATGCAACAGGACCTATTGCTGTATACGCAATGGGCTTCGTAGCTGCATCACAAATTGCTCTTGGTATAGCTAATACAATCGGATGGAACAGCATGGTTCAGTTCGAGATAGTATATGCTGACTCAGGTTGTGATGGAACTATGGGTGGAACTGCAGCTCAAACATTAGTTGATGCAGGCGTCGTAGGAGTAGTTGGAGCAGCTTGCTCTGGTGCTTCAATGGCAGCAAATGGTGTATTATCTGCAGCAGGAATCCCACAGATTTCCTATGCAAGTACTAGCCCAGCACTTTCCGATGCAACTGCTTACCCTGATTTCTTCCGCGTAGTGCCAAGTGACGCTCTACAAGGTCAAGCACTTAGTGCAGTAGTACAAGCAGATATGCCAGCAGATGGCTCTGTTGGATTAATCCACATGACCAACGCATATGGTTCAGGTCTTGCAGACTCATTCTCTGCTGATTTCTCAGCAGCAGGATATAACCTATGTACAACTATCGGATATGAAGAAACAACAACTGATTTCTCAGCAGCAGTTCAAGCAATGACTGACAGCGGATGTACTTCTGCTGTATTAGTGTCATATGCTGCAGATGGTGGAATGATTCTTGATGAGATGGCTTCACAAGGTTGGTCTGGCCAAGTATATGGTGGAGACGGAATTGCTGAAGAAGGTCTTGCGGCAGATACATCTGCTAGCGTTGATGGCGTAATTGCTACAAAGCCAGCGGCTGGATCAATGGGTACTGTAGGATATGTATTCGCAGGTCTTTGTGCACAATCTACTGATTGTGCTGGTGGTATCTATACTGCTGAAGCATTCGATGGAGTTGTTGTAATGGCATTAAGTGCGTTCGCACAGATGGCATCTCCTTCAGCTACATTGAGTCAAGTAATCATGGCTACAGGTCAAGGATTAGAGGGAGCGAGTGGAACAATCTCTTTCCTTGCTAATGGAGACAGTCCTGGTGCAGGATACTGTGTTGGAGACTTCACAGAAGATGCAGATGGTAATGTCGCCTTTACTTGTAACCGTAGTTGGGACCCAGCAAACGGAATGTCTTGAATAATCTTTTAGATCAATCAAGTACGTAAAGCAGTGTGGCGGTAAATCCGCCACACTGCCCTTTTTTTTTAAACTCAAAGTTATGATTTAGTATGTGTGTGTGTAGGTAATGCTCCAACAAATACGTGAAAATTATAACCAACTTTCAACTCTTAATAAGAGAGTATTTCTTGTATTATTCTTATTCTTCGACTCACTATTTTTAGGATTATCTTACGGATATGGGGGCCTAAATTTTCTTGATATCATTCTCCTAGATAAATTACCAACTGATTTGATTTGGCTATTACAAATATTAGAATCAATAAGTGCAGGATTTCTTGTAATAAAGATATTTTTTGATGATATCCCCCCAAGTCGAATTAGGACATTGGGAATATTTCTCTCTCCTTTATTCATGTTAGGTGTAATATTTCTAACATTAGAAGCCTTACTCCAAGGTCTTGAAACAAGAGCAACAATAACGCTGGATTTAATTTCTATCAGTACAGGAACTTTAACTTGGGCATCTACCTATCTTGCTATTGCTATTGGTTTAACTCTAACATATAAAGTTCAGAGATACGGTAATTTTGCGCAATCTGAATTTTTTATGATTGGTATGTATTTGGCTATGGTGATGGTTTGGAGTGATTATTTCGTACCTTTATACGATGCNCCTAAGGATGGAGTTTTAACATGGTCATTGCTATCTTGGTCACTTCTTGCTGCATTTATTCTAACTGGTTTTGCTGGTATTATGATCGACAGACTCGTGTATAGGGGTTTTCGCGAACAAAGAGCATCNCCTCAAGTTATGATGATCGCTTCTCTAGGTGTAGCATTAATTCTTAGAGCATTGACATATTTACGTTTTGGAGCATCAAGAAATATGTTTGAGCCAGATTCAGATTGGCGTATGCCAACAATGAGGTGGGAACTTCCCACAACNAAATTTCGTTTCAATTTAGGAGATAGAACCCAAGGGCTTGCTCCAGCCGAACCCTTTTGGGATGCGAATGGAAATGGGATATATGATAGAGGGACAAATGGTTTGTTTGAGTCGTTTACAGATTTAGATGGTGATAATAGATATGATAGTGCCCAAACATACAATCATTACAATTGCGAACAAACAGGAATCGATGAAACAACTGGAGAGCCGATTTTATCTCGAATTGTTAGTGAAGTATCCAAGCCATTCTTTGAAATGTATGATACAAATGTAGATTGCGTAACAGGTGCAACTACAAACTATGCATATTACAAAGGAATAGTTCCAGCTGTAATTTTCTCTTCTGTCGCAATACTACTTCTGTTGCTAACAAAAACAAGACTAGGAAGGAAAATGCGAGCAGTTGCAGATAATCCGGAGCTGGCAGCAAGTAGCGGCATCAATGTCGAACGCGTCCAATTAACAAGCGCTTTCCTTTCCGCTGGAATCTCTGGTTTAGGAGGGGCGATTTTTGCAATAACTTTACGATATAACCCCGAAACCGCTTTCACATTATTACTCCCTTCTTTCGCTGTCATAGTATTGGGAACTATAGGTTCGATTCCCGGGGCAATAATTGCTTCATTAATAGTGGGCTTTGTTAGGGCCCTTTCGTCTCCTATCTTGATAGGAATTGGTAGCCCACTAGGCCGTTCTAATTATACCGCAATGGACGGAGTAATGCCCTATATTTTCCTTGTTGCAGTATTGATGATTATGCCGGAAGGAATCGGGGATGCCTATGAAAAATGGAAAATCGATAGATTAAGGCGTAAGCGAGAGAAAACAAAAAANCCCTCAAAAGCGGTCACATATTTACTTGCTATATTTCCTTTAACCGCAGTACTAGGCCTTCATAATTGGTGGAATGACCGCTCAGATCGCGCTCAAACATTAGCATCTATTGGTATTGGAAGTTATATTTTCCATCGTTTTGCTAGTTT
>JGI26380J51729_10001243_pt1 | contig 11892 bp, 13 predicted proteins | sample SaaInlV_165m_DNA_FD_51729 | JGI IMG/M metagenome (IMG submission 51729) | reverse complement strand
GATGCAACGCCACAAGATAAGAGAATCAGGCAACCTTCATGTGAAAATTTAAAACGATGTGCAATAGCAGAACCAATAGAAGCGCACAAATGAACGGCAGGGCCATAACGTCCCACCGATGCCCCCGACCCTAAAGACACGGCGGAAACAATTCCGATGCCTATGCCTTCACGAAAAGAAATCACACCTTTTCTACAGTGTACGGCCTCAAGCACACCGGCAAAACCCACATTGCGATGATCGGGCATTAAATAATGCGTTAAGAGGCCAACAATAAGGCCGCCAATAAGCAAAGGGACGATAATTGCGAGATAATCGGCTGAGCCTTGATCAGACAGGTCATAGATGCTAGTTGAATATAACTGTGTTTCGGTAAATTCAAATAATTCAATAAACCCTAAGGATCCAAATCCAGCCAAAACACTAATGANAATGGCGGTTAATAAAATAATCGGTAATGATTTTTTTACTTGCGTTTCCATAACAGNTCCNTGAATCCCACAGATATTTTAATGAACAATAGCAATCCCTAATTCTTTATATCGTCCAAGCACTTTAAATGTTAAGTATTTTTTAGTCCCGCTGGTCAATAAACAGAATAAAACCCCAAACTATATATGCGCATAATACATATTATGTTAAATAGTTAGTGTTTTATTAATTACGCCTTCATCGCTGTTAATAAGGCACTGACAGCATTTCTATCTTGAACAACNGGAGTAGTAAAACCACAAGTCACCATCTGTCTTATCGCTGCAGACTCTCGCATACNATGATTTTGGGACTCATCACTAAACAAATGAACAATCCAGTGTTCCAGTAAATCAATACGCTTAAGTGCTGTCAGCACTTTAAAATACTGACTCACTTCTTGTTGAATTAAAGCCGTATGTGCAGAAATATCATCAAGGCCATAACGGTCACCATTAATAAACAAACCGCCCGGTATTAACACCCGATAACATTGTTCAAGAACTTCGTTACGATAATCGTTTAAAAAGTTATGCAAGGTATAAGCACTGGCAATGATATCCACACTGTTATCGGGAAGCGNTGATAACGCACTGAGCGCATCCTCTTCGAGGAACGAAAGCCGCTCCGATTTAACATAATCTGCAAGGGACTTTTTGGCTTGATTGAGCATGGTGGGCTCATTATCAATGGCGGTAATCAAAATATCCGAACGNGCTGACAATAGCGACAACGTTGTTATTCCAGTTCCACAACCCAGTTCAATCACAGTNAACGGTGCTGTGCCACTGCGAGTAGTAGCCGAAGTATAGCCCTTAATCGTTGAGCCCACTAAATGGCTCATTTCAATAGCGGTCGGACAAATATGTTTCAGTAAGTCATAGTCCTCACCTAGCACACCTGAAAAATCGGTATTAAATAGATATGATTTATCCATTATTAAGATGCGCCTGGGCTGATTCGAGTTTAAATTGCAATTAACGGTGTTTTTTTTGTGATCGTTTTAGTTCAAACAGNGCTAATTGTTCAGGGGTCGCTTCTTGCTGATGTTTTTCTTTCCATTCACGGTAAGGCATTCCGTAAACAAATTCCCGGGCCTGATCATAATCAAGGGTTATATTTTTCTCTTCTGCGGCGGCTAAATACCATTTAGCTAAACAATTTCGACAGAAATCAGCCAGATTCATCAATTCAATATTTTGAACGTCCGGATGAGTTTGCAAATGATGTAANAACCTTTTTAATACAGCTGCTTCTAATTCTACTTGTTGATCTGGATCAGACATAACGATAAAACTCCCCGACTTAATTGCACCATTTTATCAGATGAGATGGATAAGCATATACAATGTAGCGCGTTATAATTACAATAGCCATTTTATTGAAAAAAATCAGTTGGCCTTTCTGTAAAAGACCTGAAACGTCTAAGATACACTTCCCTAAACAAATGACTTGAATTTGTTTAAATTAACCCCATTAATCTAAACGTAAGTCACTTTCTATTTTGAGCAATTATGAAACTGTTATTTGATTTTTTCCCGATCATTTTATTTTTTGGTGCTTTTAAGCTCTATGGTATCTATATGGCCACCGCCGTCGCTATTGGCGCCACCATTCTTCAGGTCACTTTTACCTGGATTCGTTACCGTAAAGTTGAAATGATGCACTGGATCACCTTAATCCTAATTGTCGTCATGGGCGGTTTAACGCTTTATTTACAAGATGAACAATTTATTAAGCTTAAACCTTCGATCATCAACTGGCTATTTGGTATTGCTTTCTTAGGTAGCCAATTTTGGGGTAAGCGCCCTTTTGTTGAACGGATGATGGCCAGTAATATCGAACTCCCTCAACCGGTGTGGAAACGGCTAAATCTCGCATGGAGTTTTTATTTTATNGNCNTNGGTTTTGTTAATTTATATGTTATCAACAATTTTGATACCGATACGTGGGTGAATTTCAAGCTCTTCGGAATGCTGGGCCTGACCTTTATTTTCATTATTATTCAGGCACTCTATTTATCTAAATATATGCCAAAAGACGAAAAAGAGAGCTAATCATGTTGTATGCCATTATTAGTCAAGATATTGAAAACAGTTTAGAGAAAAGGCTTAATGCCCGCCCTGCCCATTTGGCTCGCTTAGAACAATTACAAGATCTAGGACAGCTTATTTTAGCCGGCCCGCACCCTGCCATTGATTCTGAGGCACCCGGTGAATCTGGCTTTACCGGGAGTTTAGTCGTTGCAGAATTTAGCAATCTGGCCAGTGCTAAGCAATGGGCTGATTCAGACCCTTATATCGCTGCAGGCGTTTATGAAAAAGTTATTGTTAAACCATTTAAAAAGGTATTTCCACAATGAGTGTTGAAGAAATAAAATCAAGAATTACTGATGCATTAAACCCGGCTGAATTAGAAGTCATTGATAATTCAAGTGCCCATGCAGGCCATGCCGGAATGCAATCCGGTGGTGGTCATTATCACGTGATTGTCGTCGCCGAAGTCTTTGCTGAAAAGTCACTCGTTCAACGCCACCAATTAGTTTATCAGGCCTTAGGTAACATGATGAAACAAGAAATTCATGCCCTAGGATTAGATGCATCAACACCCCAAGAAAAAAAATAAGGATAAAAAACAATGAAATATTTTTTACTCATTTTGCTATCAGCATGTTTACTCACGGCTTGTGATAATCTTAAAAAACCAGTTGAAAATGACCCCGCCATTGATATAAGCGATGCCGTTGCTATTGTTAATGGTGCCTATATCAGTAAAGAATCCCTGGCCAAGTTAAAGCAAGAAATACAACAACGCTCCCCGGGTATGAAGTTTGCACAAAAAGATTTAATTGAAGAATTAATTCAGCGCAAGCTCTTACTCAGTGAATCAAAAAAATTCAACTTAGCGGATAATCCTGAGGTTGCTAAGAAAATTCGCGAATTAACCAACACAGTCCTTTCACAATCGACACTGCACCACTTCTTACAAACACATGAAATTACAGATGAGGAATTAAAAGCAGAATATGACAAACAAGTCACCAACGGTGGCGGCGAAGAATTCAAGGCTCGCCATATCTTGGTTAAAACTGAGGACGAAGCTAAAGAAATAATCGCCCGACTTGACCAAGGTGGTGATTTTGTAACTCTTGCTAAGGAAAAGTCAACCGGACCTTCTGCTGTCAATGGCGGTGATTTAGGTTGGTTCTCTCCACAGCAAATGGTCCCTCCTTTTACCGAAGCAGTTATTGCCTTAGCTAATGGAAAATACAGTCAGCAGGCCGTAAAAACTGATTTTGGTTGGCACATTGTTTTACGTGAAGATTCAAGAGCTAAACAACCCCCTGCTTTTGAAGCCATTAAAAAACAGCTTTTACCATCATTACAACGTCAAAAAGTTCAAGAATATTTATCGGATTTACGTGATGCGGCTGAAGTTGATTTTCTAGTAAGTGAGCAATCAGCCGATGATGCTGAAAATAATGAACCGTTAAAAGTCTTATCCATTGAGGATAAAAAAGCTGAAGAAACAGCGGCTACTGAAACAGAAACTACAAAATAACGCGGCTGTAAATTATCGTTTAAGGTAAGAAGAACAGCGCGTTTTAGGTTTTTTTAATTGCCGGCAAAGCGTGCTGTTCCGTTCTTTAAGGAGAACATGCACTTATTAAGCCTGATTCTTATTAAGGATGTTGCTTAGACCATTCCAATGCTAATCCATCAGCCCGACGAATTTCTGAGGGCTCCATTCTTTCTGAAACGGCATCCCGGTAATACAAGGCCTCTTGATTGCCGCTGGTCGCTGCAATATCAAAAAGCATGAGTGCCATCACATAATCTTGGGGAACCCCTTTTCCTTGAAAATACATTAACCCTAAATTAAAAGGGTCTTCTGCAAGATCCTCACTCTCTGTGGCTCCGTTGACCGGCTGTTTAGTGCGGTTCTCTTTTGCATCGTAGAGCATCACACGCTGTTGCGCTTCTTGTATTTGACTCATAGTCATTCTTTCAGTTACTGCCAATTTATAATCGGACGCATCTTCTTCGCCATTTCTTTCTGCAAGCGTCAGTAACATATGTGCACTGATATAGTCTTGTTGCACGCCTTGACCATGAAAATAGTTTAACGCTAAATTGAATTGATCTTTAGCCTCTGCTTCCAAATCTAGTGTAGGCGGCACCATTAAGGGGACTGTACTGATTTTAGCTTGCTCATTAAAATCAGTTGGATGCTTATCATGCTCAAGGCGATTAGCGACGTTGGAATTAACCCCTTTTTTAGAATTTAAATCTGTTTTAATACTTTCCGGGCTAATATTCTGGTTCGGTTCAAAATCAATTTCTTCTTTTGTAAGACTTAAAAGCGTTTGGGCGCTGGTTACACCTGCTTCATTCTCGACACTCATTTCTGCCACGGGCGCGGATGGGGGTGGCTTAACAGTTATCGGTATTCCCGCTTCAGACATCAGCATCGTACACCAATGATAAGTCTCAGAACTCAAACCAGATTTTTTGTTTTGTTCAAAATCCCCTATGATATCGTTACACCAGTCATAAGTCTTGGCGTTATATTTAACCGCATCCTTAGAGCACGAAATAAGAAACAACATTAGCAAAAAACCAATAATTCTCATATTTAAATAACCTAAATAAAGTCATCTTTGATTATGCGTTGATAATACAATACAATCAAGCAGCAGCTAGTGCTGATTGATCTAATCAATCGCGCAAAAGAACCATTCCTATTCGAAACGATTCAAACAATTGTTACGTAATTTTGATGATATGTTGCAAGATAAATTGTAAATTTCGCTGCCCTCGAAATTCATTCGTATCGAGCTTATATACCGCCTTTATTTGACGTACACCCAACCAAGACTCAGGTTTGTCGACAAAGAAATAAATAGCATCTATGAGCTTCCCACCTAAAGGGAGGCGTAAAACTAACTTTAAATGCCTCTCCCCGACTATTCGTATCTGTAAAACATCAAAAATACCGTCAAAAAAAGGTTCTGGGTGTTTTTGACCCCAAGGACCTGCTGCCGCAATTAATTCGGTGAAATTGAGCGTCAAATAATCTTCAGTTAATTGACCATCGGTATAAATTTCCGGCGTTAAATCAAAGTCAGCTATAAATTGTTGCGTTCGCTGAATAAAAGCCTTCGTAAAGAGATCAAAATCGCAGGCTTTTATCGTGAGCCCTGCCGCCATAGCATGGCCGCCAAATTTTGATAATAACTGCGGATTTTCAGTGGCAATGTCATTTAAAACATCTCGTATATGTATTTCCGAAATCGAGCGTGCTGATCCTTTCAGATAGCCATGATCAGCTTTCGCAAAGGCAATCACCGGCCTATTGAGCTTATCTTTTATTCTAGAAGCCAAAATTCCAATAACGCCTTGGTGCCACTGTTGATCGTATAAACAAACAGCAGATTGTGTCGCGTTTGCTTCAACGTCGGATAGCGTCGCTAGAATTGACAGCGCACTGGATTTCATCTGTGCTTCTATTTCTTTACGTTCTTTATTTAGATGATCTAATTGCTGCGCCATTTGTTTACTTTCAATGGGGTCAGATGACAATAAACACTCTATGCCCAGTGCCATATCATCAAGCCGCCCTGCCGCATTGAGGCGAGGACCAATTGCAAACCCTAAGTCAGTTGCTGACAATGTTTTTGGGTTACGTCCTGAAATTTCAATCAGACTGTTAATCCCAACACAACAATGGCCCGATTTAATACGCGATAACCCTTGGAACACTAAAATGCGATTAACATAATCTAATGGAACAACATCAGCAATGGTCCCCAAAGCCACTAAATCGAGTAACTGTGCCAAATTAGGCTCTATCATATGGTGTTCAGAAAACCAATGAATGGCCCGTAATTGTGCCCTCAGTGCTAATAACACATAGAAAATAACACCCACACCGGCTAAGGACTTACTGGGGAAGGCGTCACCCTCTACATTTGGATTAACAATCGCCTGTGCCGGCGGTAACGTCATACCCGGTAAATGATGATCGGTAATAAGAACTTGGATGCCGGCTTTTCTTGCCGCCTCAACACCTTCAAAACTGGAAATACCGTTATCAACGGTAATGATAATATCCGGTTCAGACTGGGCCGCCAAGGCAACAATCTCAGGGGTTAAGCCATAACCGTATTCGAATCGATTGGGTACAACATAGCTGACCTGTTGAGCACCCAATAAACGCAGCCCTTTGATTGCGACAGCGCAACTGGTGCACCATCCGCATCAAAATCAGCGAGAATAAGGATTTTCTTATTCGCTTTAAGAGCCGCGAGTAACGCTGCAACCATCGTCTCCATGCCCGACAGTAGCGAGGGAGAAGGCAATTGTTTTAGAGAATAATCCAGCGCTTTTTNTGTGTAGATACCGCGGGAGAGATAAATCCGTTTTAACACCGGATCGAGATCACCCAGTTGATCCCGTTGACGNTCAACTGAACGTTGAACGACCTTTTTCAACATGAAGTTAAGCCGTTANGAATTCNAGTCGGCAACGGCTTAAACACTAAAAAGTAAAACCGTTATACTTTTATAAACTATCAAGAATAGCTGTTTTTACAGCACCCAGTTCAGCATCAACCGTGGTGGGTTTTATTGTCGATTGTGCAATAGCGGTATCAGGGTCTTTTAAACCATTACCGGTCAGGGTACAGACAATTTTACTGCCTTCCGGGATTTTTCCAGAAGTAATATCTTTTAAGGCACCTGCCAAAGACGTTGCAGAGGCCGGTTCGCAGAAAATACCTTCATAAGCAGAAAGCATTTTTTGAGCTTCGAGGATCTTTACATCTTCAAAACAATCAAACCAACCCCCGGATTGTTCTTTTGCAGCCCATGCAGAATCCCANGATTGTGGGTGGCCAATACGAATTGCTGTTGCAACTGTTTCAGGTTCATCAACCATATAACCTAAGGTAAAAGGCGTTGCACCTGCGGCCTGGTAACCACACATAATAGGTCGTTTATTAACAACGGCTTTAAGTGCTCCCTGATCGGTTGAATATTCCTGATACCCTTTCCAATAAGCCGTTATATTGCCGGCATTACCAACCGGTAAGCAATGATAATCTGGTGCAGTGCCTAATTCATCGATAATTTCAAAAGCCGCCGTCTTTTGCCCCTCAATTCGGTAAGGGTTAATGGAGTTTACAATCGTAACGGGTGCATGATCGACGATCTCTTTGACTAAACGCATACCGTCATCAAAATTGCCTTTAATTTGAATGATTTTAGCACCATACATTAAGGTTTGTGCTAGTTTGCCTTGGGCAATTTTGCCTTCTGGAATTAACACAAAGGCCTTAATTCCAGCACGTACCGCATAGGCCGCCGCCGAAGCTGAGGTATTACCGGTAGAGGCACAAATAATGGCTTCGCTGCCTTCTGAAACGGCTTGGGTCACCGCCGTTGTCATACCGCGATCTTTAAAAGAACCGGTTGGATTTAGCCCTTCAAATTTTGCATAAATTTCAACCTCTTTACCGATCAGCCGAGGAATATTTTGCAATTGAATAAGCGGTGTATTTCCTTCACCAATACTAATAATACGCGCATCATCACCAAACGGTAATCGTTCTTGATATCGTTCAATGAGGCCTGTATAACGTGGTCTGAATGCCATAGGTTTATCCCAGTGTTTCTAAACGAATACGATTAACGTTACCGATAACCGTATCAAGATTCTCTATTTCTGCAATAGAGTGGTCAAGTTTGCTCTCAAGTGCTTTCGACGTAATGATGATCACATCAACTGCAGTCCCTTCTTTACGGGGTTCTTTTTGAATCAGCGCTTCAATATTAATACCTTGTGATGACAAAATATTGGTTACGTCTGCTAAAACACCCAAGTTATCAGCAACAGTTATCCGTAAATAATAAGGCACAACGATCGAATCAATAGCCAAAATAGGCTCTTGTGACAATGATGATGACTGAAAAGATAAGTGTGGTATTAAATGTTGTGGTTCACAATTAATATTTCTTACTACATCAATTAAATCAGCGACTACGGCCGATGCCGTGGGTTCAGCACCTGCCCCAGGGCCATAATAAAGACTCGGTCCTACTGCATCCCCTTGAACGACAACCGCATTCAAAACCCCATCAACATTAGCGAGTAATCGTTTCTCAGGAATTAACGCCGGATGAACGCGCAGTTCAATGCCGGCAGGGGTTTTACGCGCAATGCCTAAATGTTTAATCCGATACCCTAATTCTTCAGCGTATTGTACATCTTCTTGGGAAATTTCAGTAATCCCTTCATGATAAAGCCGCTCAAATTGCAAAGGAATTCCAAAAGCGATTGAGGCTAAAATGGTTAACTTATGGCCGGCATCAATACCTTCAACATCAAAGGTTGGATCGGCTTCAGCGTAACCCAGTGCTTGGGCTTCCGCCAAAACATCTGCAAAATCACGGCCCTTGTCACGCATCTCCGTTAAAATAAAATTACCGGTGCCATTAATAATACCCGCCAACCATTCAATTTTATTCGCACTCAAGCCTTCTCTAATGGCCTTGATGATGGGGATGCCACCGGCAACAGCGGCTTCAAACAGCACCATAACCCCTTTTTCCTGCGCTAAGGCAAAAATCTCAGTACCGTGTAAGGCAATCAATGCTTTATTAGCNGTCACCACATGTTTACCATTATTAATCGCGGCAATCACCAAATCTTTAGCCAGGGTATCTCCCCCTATCAGCTCAACAACAACATCAATTTCATCATTATTAACAATGGCAAAAGAGTCTGTCGTTAATTCAATCGCTGAGATATCACAGATTCGCTCACGAGAAAGGTCTTTAGCCGAGGCATGGGTAACTTTAATAGCGCAACCAACACGCCGGGTTATCTCCTCAGCATTACGGGTTAGAACATTAACGGTACCGCCGCCAACAGTTCCCAAACCTAACAAGCCTACTCTTACAGAATCCAAATCAAGCTCCACTTAAATTAACACTTTTAACCAAAAGTGTACGTTAAAAAACATACCATTATACCTTGTTGTGACCTTTGAGCATATCACGAATACCGCGCATAGCTTGGCGAGTCCGGTGTTCATTTTCGATCAGGCTAAAACGAACAAACTGATCACCGTATTGACCGAAACCAATCCCTGGCGAAACGGCCACTTTGCTTTCGATAAGTAATTTTTTAGAAAATTCAAGCGAACCCATGGCCTTAAATTTCTCCGGGATAGGGGCCCAGACAAACATCGTTGCCTTGGGTTTTTCAACTTTCCAACCAATAGCATTCAGACCATCACATAAAACATCACGTCGTTTACGATACATCTCACAAATCTCAGCGACACAATCCTGCGGCCCTTCCAAAGCGGTAATCGCGGCGACTTGTATCGGGGTAAACATGCCATAATCAAGATAAGATTTAATCCGTGTTAACGCCGCCACAAGTTCTGGATTACCACACATAAAACCAACACGCCAGCCCGGCATATTATAGCTTTTAGACAATGAGAAAAACTCAACGGCAATCTCTTTAGCACCCGGCACTTGCAGAATTGACGGTGCTTTATAACCATCAAAAACAATATCGGCATAGGCCAGATCATGAACAACCCAAATTTTATATTCTTGTGCAATAGCAATAACTTTCTCAAAAAACTCCAAATCAACACATTGTGTGGTTGGATTTCCGGGAAAGTTCAAAATCAACATTTTAGGACGGGGCCAGGAGTCGATAATGGCATTTTCCAACTCTTGAAAAAAATCAACACCCGCCTCCATACGAATGTGACGTAAATCAGCACCCGCAATAACAACACCGTAAGGGTGAATAGGATAAGCCGGATTAGGAACCATCACCACATCACCCGGGCCTAACGTAGCTAACGCCAAATGGGCCAATCCTTCTTTTGAACCAATCGTAACAATGGCTTCCGTTTCAGGATCCAGATTGACGTCATAACGGTTTTTATACCAGTGACAAATCGCTTTTCGTAACCGCGGAATACCTTTTGATATTGAGTAGCGATGAGTATCATTGCGATGCGTCGCCTCAACCAGTTTGTCAACTATATGTTTCGGCGTGGGTTGGTCTGGATTTCCCATCCCAAAATCAATAATATCTTCCCCGGCTGCACGGGCTTTTGCTTTTAATTCATTAACAATGTTAAAAACATAAGGGGGTAAGCGGTTAATCCGTTGAAATTCATCCATCGAGCATTCACATTTTTCTATTAAAATCTCACCATTTTGGCATGAATTTAAAATTCATAAAAATAAAATTATATTTTTTCTCCAAATAACACCGTTTTAAAGCTTTATTTAAGCGAATACATAACCTTTTATCTCAGAGCGTGTTACTTTTAAACATTGATTTTCGCTGAGGTTCAGTTATTACTGTCGAGCGAAATAAAGCCCTTTTTAAAGAGATAAATAAATGATTATTCGCCTATTCCTGTTAATTTTTTTAGGGTTATCATGCTCAGTCCAAGCACAGCCTAAACTGGCCGTTCTTGATTTTGAACTCAAAGATATGACTCTGGCACCGGGGATAAAAACCGAAGTTGAGCGTACCGCAGCNATTAAACCCATGCTGGAAACGCAATTACAACAGGCGGGGTTTAACATTATCCCTGTCAGTAAAGAGCGACAACAATTTATGGATAGCGGTGTTGGCTACCTATTTAATCACCACGATGTGGCCGCCCAATTAGCACGGGCGAATAACGCAGATTTTATTTTAGTCGGGCGATTACACAAACCCAGTTTCTTATTTTCTTATCTTATTGTACAACTCGTTGAGGCAAAATCCGGAAAACTCAGCGAACGCTGGGTTGTTGAAGTTAAAGGCCCTCAAAAAAAACTAACCTCTAAGGGTGTAGAAAGCCTAGTCGTTAAAATTAATGCCTTTTTTAATGACTACNACGCCCCAGAAAATAAAGNATTTAACACAAATTAAGAAAATTCTCTCAAAGCGCTGATTTTGTCATATTTGTTCTCCTAAAATACGTACAGCCTTAAAGAACTCAGGCTTTAGATTAACACTCCCCCAGGATTCAATTTAAAGAACAAGGATGTTATTAAGAAAGGGCCTCGCTGACCGTTGTTGGCCGGGGCCTTTTTTTAAAATTCTGCCCGCACTCCAAATTCAAACCCCCGCCCTTGCTGCGGGGCTATATTTCTCAAATACGATACTGATTGACGAATGGTCTGATTAAGAAGATTTTTAGCATTAGCGTAAAAAACTAACCGTGACTGTGCATCCTCTACGAGAGTCATAGTCGTCCCTGAATTAAGTAGCCAATAACCATCCGTTTGAGGTTCATGATTTCCCGGTCGCTCTTGGCGTTCGGCTCGAGTCAATCGTATATTGGCCATTAAATCCGGATGATGCCATGTTAATTGAAAACCATAACGCAGTG
>JGI26380J51729_10001238_pt1 | contig 11924 bp, 15 predicted proteins | sample SaaInlV_165m_DNA_FD_51729 | JGI IMG/M metagenome (IMG submission 51729) | reverse complement strand
AAAATTACAATTTCACAAATTAAAGAAAATAATTATGATGCAATAATTATTTCTCCAGGTCCAGGTACTCCTGAAGAGAAAAAGTATTTTGGAATATGTAGCGATGTCATAAAAGATCTTGGTTCTACTACTCCTATTTTGGGAGTTTGTCTTGGACATCAAGGAATTATTGCTGCGTTTGGAGGTAAAGTTACAAATGCTGGATGTGTTAGACATGGAAAAACTAGTCCAGTAAATCATACTGATTCTGAATTATTNAAANANGTNAAAAATCCATTTAGAGCTACTCGCTATCATAGTCTAGTTGGAGATAAAACAATAATCCCTGATGTTTTAGAAGTTATTGCTACTGCTAGTGATGATGGAGAAATAATGGCAATTAAGCACAAAGAATTTTTAATTCAAGGTGTACAATTTCATCCAGAATCTATAATGACTGAAGATGGAAAAATAATTCTGGGTAATTTTGTTAGACAGGTTAAAGAAAAATGATTTCTCAATACATTTCAAAATTAGAGCAAAAGATTGATCTTACTTATGATCAAATGACCGAAATCATGTCTGAAGTACTATCTGGTAAAACAACAGATGATCAAAACATGGGAATTTTATCTAATTTATCTCAGAAAGGTGAAACTGATGATGAATTACTTGGAATGCTTGATAAAATGCAAGAATTATCTCTTAAAGTTACGCCTGAAAATAATGAAACTGTCATTGATATGTGTGGTACTGGTGGGGATAAACTTCAAACATTCAATATTTCTACAACTGCATCGTTTGTAGTTGCAGCTGCTGGAGGTATGGTAGCTAAACATGGAAATCGTTCAAGTTCTGGAATTTCAGGAAGTGCAGATATTTTTGAATACTTTGGATATGATTTAAACTCTGAACCCTCAGTTGTTGCAGATATTTTAGAAAAACATAGAATTTGTTTTATGTTTGCACAAAAATTTCACCCTGCAATGAAAAATGTTTCTACTGCTAGAAAACAACTTGGAACAAGAACTGCATTTAATTTACTTGGACCCCTATCCAACCCTGCTAATGTAAAAAATCAACTTATTGGTGTTTTTTCAAATGATTTTCTTACTAGATTGCCTCAAATTTTAAAAAGAAAAGGCGTAGAAAATATAATGACTGTTAGATCCAATGATGGAATGGATGAGTTTTCTACAAGTTCTACAAATAGTGTTTGTATTTTAAAAAATAATGTTGTTTCAGTTAATACAATTGATCCTGAATTTTTAGGATTGCATAAATCATCTCTTACGGATATCCAAATTAAAACTAAAAAAGATGCAATTGATTCTTTTGTTGGAGTGTTAAATAATACTGCTAATCAATCCATGATTGAAACTACTGCATTAAATGCTGCTGCAGGATTATTGGTTGGAAATGTTGTAAATAGTTTTGAAGATGGTGTTGAACTTGCATTAAATACAATTATTGAAGGTAAGGCCATGAATCTATTGGAGAGGATTTGTGACTGATATTGGCAATATTGAAAAATTAAAGGAGATTATTGATGGCTGAAAATATTTTAAAAAAATTAGTAAATAATTCTCAAATTGCAATTGATGATGGTGTGTATGATGTTGATGTTAATTTACAAAAATCAGAGAAGGATTTTAAACAAATTATTACATCTAATCCTCACGCAACATTACTTACTGAAGTAAAATTTTCATCTCCCTCTTTAGGTAAAATTAGAACAATTGGTGATCCTAGTAATATTGCAAAACAGATGATTGCTGGAGGCTCAAAAGCACTATCTGTTTTAACTCAACCTCATTTGTTTAATGGTTCCCCTGAATATTTCATCAAAGTGAGAAACGCTGTAGATGTGCCCTTATTGATGAAAGACATTATGATTGATAAGATCCAAATTGATACTGCAAAAAAAATTGGAGCTGATTACATGTTAGTTATTCAATCCCTTTTTGATCAAAAATTTCTTACTGATATTGATGAATTCATTGGTTATGGACATAAACAAGGTTTGAATATTTTACTTGAAGTTCACACTAAAGAAGAATTTCAAAATGCATTAAAAACAAAAGCTGACATTATTGGAATTAATAACCGTAATTTAGATACATTAGAAATTGATCTTAAAACCACTGAATTAGTTTTATCTGATTATGATGATTCTAGACTTATTTTATCTGAAAGTGGAATTAGTACCTCTGAAGATATTAGATATCTGAAAAAATGTGGTGCTGATGCATTTTTGATAGGCTCAAGTATAATGAAAAGCGATAATATTGAAGAACAAGTAAGAAAATTGGTGAACTCATATTGAAATATCCAAAAGATGGTAAATTCGGAGAATTTGGTGGTCAATACATCCCTGAAACCTTAGTACCTGCAATTGAAGAATTAGAAGAAAATTATCTTAAATTTAAAAATGATAGAAAATTCAAAGACGAATTAGATTATTATCTTAAAGTGTATGCTGGTAGGCCAACTCCTCTATATTATGCAAAAAATTTATCTGAAAAATTAGGTGGTGCTAAAATCTATCTTAAACGAGAAGATTTACTTCATGGTGGAGCCCATAAAATTAACAATACAATTGGTCAAGGGTTATTGGCAAAAAAAATGAATAAAAAAAGGATTATTGCAGAAACGGGTGCAGGACAACACGGTGTTGCAACTGCAATGGCATGTGCTGCATTGGGATTAAAATCTGAAGTATACATGGGGTACAAAGATACAATCAGACAAAAACTAAATGTTTATCGAATGAACATGTTGGGTGCTAAAGTTCATCCAGTAAAATCTGGCTCTAAAACATTGAAAGATGCAATTAATGAGGCAATCCGAGATTGGATTACAAATGTAGAAAATACCTATTACTTGTTAGGTTCTGCAGTAGGGCCTCACCCTTATCCTGTAATGGTTAGAGATTTTCAAAGTGTAATTGGAAATGAAATAAAATCACAAATGAAAAAAATTAACAATAAAGATCCAGATGTTGTAATTGCATGTGTTGGCGGTGGTTCTAATGCAATTGGAACTTTTTATCCTTTAGTTGACACTAGTGCTGAAATAATTGGAGTTGAAGCTGCAGGTAAAGGACTAAAATCTAAATTCCATTCTGCAACATTATCTGCAGGAAGTAAAGGAATACTTCATGGAATGATGACTTATTTGCTTCAAGATGATGAAGGTCAAATTACTGAGACTCATAGTATTTCTGCAGGATTAGATTATCCTGGAGTTGGCCCTGAACACGCCTACTACAAGGATACTAAACGAGTAAAATATCATTCATCAACTGATAGTGAAGTGTTAGATGCATTTTTGACACTTACACGAACTGAAGGCATAATTCCAGCTTTGGAATCTGCCCATGCAATATCTGAAGCTATGAAAGTTGCTAAAAAAGGAAAACCTTCTGAATCTATTGTGGTTACGCTTTCTGGTAGAGGTGATAAAGATGTTGAAGAAGTTCAAAAATATTTAGATGCTGCTGATAAAAATAATAATTAATTATTTAAATCGATTTTTTTAATAGTGCTTCTTGAGGTGTTTTTTCATTATTTGATTCCCAATGCCAATTATGATGTTTTTTCCAATGACTTTCTAATTCTTCTGTAGTTGGTTCTTTTCCTAATGGACTTCCACATAATTTACACTGTTTCATTTTNTTCCTCGGTTTGTTTTTTCTTTTTTGATTTTATTAATGGATGACATTGAGCTGGAAAATTNTCTTCATCCATGTGAGTAATTGATACAATGAAGCATTAAGATGTTTTGTAAATANTTATTTTATTTTTTATTTATTTTGTTTGGTTTTGTTTTACTCTTTTTTCTAAACTTGTCTTTTTTTCTTGTATTTTCTAACCCCATAATTGTATGTGTTTTTCCATTCTCACATAATTTCATATCTCCAGTGTACTGGTCATGTGTTGATTCTATATTTCCATCAAAAAGTAATTCTCCGATAACTTCCCATGCCCTACTTTCTGAAATTTCAAATTTGTAATTGATTGTAGATACTTTGGTGAAAAATCCATTTCTTGAATTTCTTAAAATGAACTGTTCTATTTTTTGTTCTACTGTCAATGATGGACCTTTATTTTTGAATTTTCTAAATGGTTTTCTTTCAGACATATTTTGTTCTCTTTTTTTCTTGTATTTTATCTAATCTTTTGCATTAATGGTATCTGGATCATTATTTCCGGGCAAATATTTGTCTCCAAGTCTTTCTTTCATTTTTTCATCAAATTCTTCTTGTAATCTTGTAAGGTATATCTCTGCTTCAGTTTCATCATCTGGAATTCCTGTATCTGTATCATAATTGAAACCAGTTGCTAAATGATAAAATTCTTCAAAAAATTCTTTACAATCAATTACATCTGCATCTCTATCTATTGATATGGATAAACAACCATTGTTTCTTTTAATGTTAAGACAAACTTCTTCTTCAATCATTGTATCTACAATTGTGGCCATTAGATATGGTACATATTTTTCATCTAATTTTTTTTGATTACAATTTGCTATCCATAATTCTTCTCCATCCAATAAATTATCAAATGTCCTAACTGCTACATCTCTAACATCTGAATCTGGATGTGATGATTTAGATTTCCATACGTTCTCATCATATTTTCCTGGCTCCACATACGCCATATCAAAAGTTAAATTTTCATTAATTTCTTCAAATTCCCATACTTGTTTATTTGTCCACATTGGTGAAAAGTCATTAATTATTTTTTTTGTAAATTGATTCAATACATACACCTCTTTTTCTCTAATGTTTAATCTTATCTTGAACTATTGATACCTGATTTTAAATATTCTAATGTACATTCTGCTAGTCCTTTATCTGAATGTCCTTTGATCTCATGTTTACAATTAGGACAAATTCCTTCTTGCTCTTCTGTTAATTCATCTCCAACTTGTTTCATACAACACTCCATTAATTCTGATGTTGAATGTGACTCCATTGATAGTTTACATGTTGGACATTCTGTCATTTTCTAATTTTTATTTATTTTATATCCATAAATAATATCTGATCTAAAAATTATCTATGAATAATGTGGATAAATTTCAAAAAAAACTCCTTTGTGTTTGTCAAAATATGGTGCTTTTTGAAGTAATTCCTGAGATTGAATGTGATTGGGGTACTCATATTGTAATTCAATGTCCTAAATGTGAAGAATTATTTTCTATTGATAAACAATGCCCTGCTTTTCAAACCATTGAATTATTGTTAAAACAAAATACTGAATTATTTAGTAATGAAGAACAATTATCCTACTCCACTGATTGTCATTCTTGTTGAAATTTTTTACTGTTAACTAAATAACAAAAATAACCCTACTGCAGATGCACTTAGAGAAATGCCCATCCAAACATAAAATTTTTTATTCACAATATGTCTATTAAATCTCTGAAATTAATAGTTTAGAATTTTGAAAACAGGCAAATTTACCTCCTTTTGCATCGACTCTTTGGGAGTTACTTAAAGCAGTCAAATTTGTCAACAACCCTGTTTCCAATGTTTCTAATGACTTTGATTTTGAAAATTTCTTAAAATAAAACATGTCGTTATATTTCATCAAAATGGGTTGAAAAAATTATCCTTTTTTTATTATTTTTAAAACCAAGCCTAAACCTTGTAAAATCATACAACTTTTACTTTATTATGAAATTATCAATAATTTTATTCTCTGTTTAACGCACTTCTAATTATGAGTGAAAATAATGTTGTTGAGTGGTCTCAAAATAATTTATTGAAATGGTCTGATTTTAAAGCTGAATCCAATCCTGCTGTTTTTGAAGATTCGCATAGTACTATAAAATATGCATTTACTTGGACTATTAATTCTGATAAATTAAATGATGATGTTGTATTTCTTATTGAAAACATACAACTCACTGTTGAATTTCATTCTTTATTATCTTGGGTTAGATTTTCAGACGCAAATGATAATTTATTAAAACATGAACAAGGCCATTTTGATCTTGCTGAAACAATTAGAAGAGACCATATAAAAAATTTAGAAAATAATTTTTATAACAAAGTTTTCCCTACAAGAGGTCACAATGACGCTCAACGTAAACAATTTGCAAAAGAAGATTCTGGAAGAATGATTTCAAAAGAAGTTGATAAATTAACTAAAATTTTGATAAAACCCGTGAAGAATATGATGAAGAAACTAATTTTGGTAACAAACTTGAAATTCAATTAAAATACACAAAAGTTTTTGAAAATTTAAAATAATTTATTATTAATTTCTAGAATTTTTTAGATATTAATTTTATGTGCTCATCAATCATCTGTAACGCTTTAAATAAAATTCTTATTTTTAACCTCTGATGTTTTAATTTTTTTAATTAAATTATGGATGGCATTTATTATTTGAATATGTTTTTTTATTATTTCTGATTATGTAAAATGGTCCATGTAATATTTTTTTTAACTATTTTACTACATAATTTTTGTAATGATGATTGTGTTTATTTTGTATGTTTGACCTATTCTTATCTAAATCCACTATCTGTTTTTATTGTATTTTTCAATTAATTTACGAGCCTAATTTTTGTTTGATTCCTTTTGGTTAGATATGATTTGTTCATTTCTTTCAGTATCTGAATGAACTTCAACATGCTCGTATAGGACTTCCTTTGTATCAAATAATTGATCACAATAATCGCATTGTTCCATGCTTTTTCTACGTGCCTGTTACTTTTATAATTTTAAATATTTTGTTCCTAAATTTTCATAATTTTAGATTTTTTTTGTAATTATTTTATTGAATTTACACAATTTTTTAATTATGTTTCAATTTTAATATCTTCATTACATACAGGTAATTTTCCTGTTTCACTTTTGAATCTCTCAATTAATTCTAATTGTTCTTGTTTTTGATTACTTGTAAATACTCTTTGATATGATTGGGTTTTTTGCATACATTCATTCCCTTCAAATTCTGTATCTACGTATTTGGAAAATGTAGTTTCTAAATTATTTGTCTCTCCAATAAAAATTGGGTCTTTTTTTCTATTGTATAATACATAAACACCTGGAATGGCTTTAACAAATTTGGCACTCTCTAACCAAACTCTCATTTTGTCTTCAAGTAATTCCATGATAAACAATAATTTTACTAGATATTAAATCCAATTGAAAATTTTTGTATATCACAAGAACCTTCATCCTTTTAATACCTAAAATCATGAGAATCATTCTGTCTCTTTTAGAAAAATTTCCCGATCATTTTAAACCTCGTCAAATTCAAAAAGATATTCTAAATGAAATTGAAAATAAATTACAAACTGGTTACAAAAAAATAGTTATTTGTGCTCCAACTGGTGTTGGTAAATCTTTAGTTGGTGCAACTGTTTCAAGTTATTTTGATAGTTCTTTTACTGTTACAGCTTCAAAGCATTTACAAGATCAATACATCAAAGATATCCCATTTCTAAAACCCGTTAAAGGTAAACAAAATTTTCCATGTCTAAAATTAATGTCTGCTGAAAAAGTAGAAAATGATCGTAGAGCAATGCGTTGGGGATTAACTTGTGATAAGGGTCAATGTCAAGAACGAGTAAATAAAAATGGAAAGGAGGTAGTTCAAGTTTGTAAATTCAAACCTACTATCAAACAAGTTGAAGATAATACTCAAGATTCCTTATCTTGTCATTATTATTTACAAAAATATGATGCCCTTGTTTCTAAACACTCTTTGTGGAATTACCATGCATTTTTTACAATAATGAAATACAACAAAAAACTATTTGCTGATTATTTGGATAGAAAAGTTACTGTATTTGATGAAGCTCATAAAATTGAAGACCAAATTATACAATTTGTTGGATTTGATATTTTTGCTGGACAGGTAGATGAATGTAATTTAAATACTGAAAAATACAATTTTACTGATTTAGATTCTATGATTCAACTCACTGATGATATTGCATTTTCTTATGCAAAAAAAATTAAAGACATTAAAGAAAGCCCTGCATTTCAAAATAACCCTGATTTTGAATTAATCACCAGTTTGGAAAGACGTTATGATAGAGCCGCACAGGCAAAAATTGACATTATTGAAGATAAAGATAATTTTATTGTCAATGATCCTGTGAAAGATATTAACGGAAATTTTAGAACTATCTCTGTAAAACCTATTGATGTTTCAAAGTTTGCACATGAATTTTTTGAAACTGATTATCAAATATTTATGTCTGCAACAATTGACAAATCTAGTTTTTGTGAAAATATGGGTTTAGAAAAAGATGATGTTGCATTTGTTGACACTGCTAAATCCCCTTTTCCAATAGAGAATAGAAAAATTGATCTTCTAAACATTAGACGATTAAATTATGGTTCAACTAATGAGGATGAACTTGAAGTTATCAAAACCATTGATAGAATTTTAGATGAACACTCAAATGAACGTGGACTAATTTTGACTTCTTCTATCCCCCGATGTCAAAAAATTATTCGTTACCTATCTCCTAAAAATACAAAACGTATCAGAATTTGTCATAGTAGAAATAAAGATAACAAAACTCAAGATGAGGTCATTTCTGAACATTCTTCAGATCCAACGGGTGTTTTACTATCCTCTTCATTATGGGAAGGCGTTGATTTGAAGGATGATTTATCTCGATTTCAAATAATTGCAAAAGTTCCATATCCAAATTATACTGAAAAAAGAACTAAAGCAAAAATGAATAAATTTCCATTATGGTATACTTCTCAAACATTGACTAAATTACTACAAGGATTTGGCGTTCAATTAGAAGTGATGCTGATTGGGCTCGAACATATGTTCTTGATACGGCTGTAAATAATGTCTTTTTTAAGGCTCAACAAATGATACCTAAGGCTTACTATGATGTTTTAGGTATGGATGAATTATAATTTTATAATTTAATTTCTATTATTTGATTAATTTAGTAGAATGTCTGTACAAATCATGTAATTTTTTTCCATCTAATTCTGGTTCATTTTTTGTTAATTCTGTTTCTTGTAATATTTCATCAAAATTATAATTTGTTTCATCTTCTACTNTTTCATTTGAATTATTTTTATCCTCTTTACTAAAATTTATTTTTTTTAATTGTTCTAGTACATCTTTGTTACAATCGTGCCATAAATTTAGTGATTTATCTAATCCTTTACCGTCCATAAATGTAGGATTATTTTCAATCATTTTGTTACTTAAAGATAAAATTTGTTTTGCTAATGATAACGGCCTAGTCTCATAATTGGTAAATTCCTCAAAACACTTGTTACATACTATGATTGTATAGCCTGCTTCTATCTTTCTTGTAATTTTATTTTGATGTTCACATTCATAGATATCTTGATTTTCCAATAACTTTTTAAAATTATTACTATGTTTATCTTCTTCTTTCATTTGTAATGTACTGATTGTTTTTTAAAATAATTTTTAATTTCTATGGGTTGGCATATGTTATGGCGCCATTTGCAGCTGAGCCAACTAATGTGGCGTATTTTGCAAGAGCACCTGATTTGTAATTTGGTTCTGGTTTCTTCCATTGTCTTTGTCTATTTTCTAATTCTTCTTTAGATACATGCAGATCAATAATGTTTGTTTCAGTATCTATTGTAATTTTATCTCCATTTTTGACTAGTGCAATTGGACCCCCAACATATGCTTCAGGTGCAACATGGCCTACCATGAATCCTCGTGTACCTCCAGAAAATCTACCATCTGTTACCATTGCAACTTTTTTACCTAATCCTTGACCTACTAATGCTGCAGTTGTTGCTAACATTTCTCTCATTCCTGGTCCTCCTTTTGGACCTTCATACCTAATTACTACAACATTACCTTCATCAATTTCTCCTTTTGATACTGCATCAAATGCATATTCTTCTCTATCGTAAACTTTGGCTTCGCCAGTAAACTTTGTCATCTCTACTCCTGCTGTTTTGATTACTGCCCCTTCAGGTGCAAGAGTTCCTTTTAGAATAACTGCAGTTCCAACTTCGTGTAGGGGATTTTCAATTGATCTTACAATGTGTTGTTCTGCTTCAGGTAATTTGAATGCGTTAAGATTTTCTTTTATTGTTTTACCTGTTACTGTAATACAATTTTCATTTAGTAATCCTTTTTCAAGTAATTTTTTTAATACAAATGGTATGCCCCCAATTCTATCTAATGATTCCATTACATAATTTCCTCCCGGTTTCATATCAGCTAAATGCGGTGTTNTNTTTCNNATTCTTTCAAAATCATCATATGTTAAATCAACATTTACCTCATTTGCAAGTGCAAGTAAGTGTAATATGCCGTTTGTTGAACCGCCAACTGCATTTAACATCATTATTGCATTTTCAAATGCTTCAAAAGTTAAGATTTCTTTAGGTCTAATGTTCATCTCTAAAAGTTTGGCACATGCAACACCTGAATCATACACCATTGTATTTCGTCTGTCATCTTCTGCTGGGGGACTGGCACTGCCAGGTAATGCCAAACCTATGGCTTCTGAAATTGAGGCCATTGTATTTGCGGTAAACATTCCTCCACATGAGCCAGCATTTGGACATGCTACATTTTCAATATTTTTTAAATCTTCTAGTGATAATTTTCCTGCATCATAAGCGCCAACTGCTTCATAAACATCTACAACTGTGAGTTCTTTTCCATCTAACATTCCTGGCTTAATTGTTCCTCCATAGACAAACACTGATGGGATGTTTAATCTGGCCATTGCCATCATAGTTCCTGGTAAACTTTTATCACAACCTGCAATGCCAACTAGTGCATCATATTGATGCGCCCTTACCATTAATTCAATTGAATCTGCAATTACTTCTCTGGATACTAGAGATGATTTCATACCTTCATGTCCCATTGCAATTCCATCACTTACTGCAATAGTTGAAAATTCTCTTGGAGTTGCACCTGTATCTGAAACACCTCTTTTAGCCTCTAATGCTAATTGTGGGAGGTGAATGTTGCATGGTGTTGCTTCATTGCCTGTGTGGCAAACTCCGATAAATTGTTTAGATAAATCATTGTCATTAAGACCCATAGCTTTGTACATTGCTCTGTGAGGAGATCTAGCCGTACCTTCTACTACATTTCTACTGGATATTTCCATAATAGATAATTTTCAAATTAGTATAATTTAGACTTATTTGTACTAATTTACATTACTTCAAAGAATGACCTAATTTTCTCTTTAGTTATTTCCAAAACAAGTGATTTTTTTATTTTATTTTATAAAATTAGCATAAAAAATACAGTGCAATCAATCTGGTGATATTGATAGCAATGTGTACTGCATTATCAAATAAGATTAATTAAAAAAAAACTCTAATGACTCTTAGTAGGAACAAGCAAACTGCTTCTATGTTTTTTGTTATGTTTGTAGTTTTAGTGACTTTTAGTATTCCAAATGCTAGTGCTATGACAACAGAAGAACAAAAAATCTATGATACAAAAGCAGAATGTCAACAACAAATTCGCTCCAATGACTCATTTACTTTTGCTGAAAAAGCAGTAAACGTAAAAAAATGTGGAGTTGATGCAAGACTTGCAATTCTATCCCTTCAAGACAGTACACCTTCAAGTGCGATACAAATAGTCCAACATCAAGTAAGAGATTGTGAAGCCAAATATCCAATTTTTAAAATGATTGGAGAAAATGCATTTCTTAGTTTAGAAAGAAGTACGCTTGCACGACATTGTATTATGCTATATGAATTAGATGAATGGCAAATTCAAGATAGTACAAGAATGGACTCATTAGTTAATGGATTATCTAACACATTACAAGGAGAACTGGATAAGGATATTGAATTAAGAAAGGCTATTGTGAACCAATCTCTAGAAAGATATCACAAACAGTTAGATGAATTATAACTAAAAAATTAATTATAATTCTAAACTCTTCTTTTAATTTTAACTTTAAATGTTATA
>JGI26380J51729_10001233_pt1 | contig 11967 bp, 12 predicted proteins | sample SaaInlV_165m_DNA_FD_51729 | JGI IMG/M metagenome (IMG submission 51729) | reverse complement strand
TATCTAAAAAATTATCCATATATGGCTGGGGCGCTAGGATTCGAACCTAGGATGCCGGTACCAAAAACCAGTGCCTTACCACTTGGCTACGCCCCAATATTGTTTTCGTATAACACAAAAAAATAAAATTTATATAGTTTTCGATGTATTACACCAATAATTTTTAAATTTTCTTTTAAATTTAACTTTTGCTAATTCACAATCACGGTTTTTTTGATAATACGCAACTATTACCGAACCAGAGCCCGTCATTCTTACGAATAGAGGTTGGTTTAAATTTTCCAAAAAAGATTTTAATTTTTTGAGTTTTGGGTATTTTGAAAATGCAACTTTTTCTAGGGCATTTTCTTGTTTTAATAAAAATCTTAAATTTAACATATTTTTTTTTGGATTACTCAACACTGGTTTACTAAATTTTTTTACACCCAAATAAATTTTTTTTGTAGAGCATCCAAAATTTGGTTGCACAAGTAAAATATAAAAATTAGGACTTTTTAAAAAATTTTTAACAACACCATTAGATGACAAAATAGTACTTTTTGGATTAATACCCAAAATCACATCTGAACCAATTAAATTTGTAATTTGTAAAATTTTTTTTTGGTTAATTTTGACGAATTTTTTTTTAATTAAAAAATTTAAAATAGTTGCCGCATTCATTGATCCCCCTCCAAGACCTGCTTCCTGTGGGATATTTTTTTGCACCTTTATTTGAAATTTTTTATTATTTAATAATTTTTGCTCATCTAGAATTTTAAACAATTTATCAATTGTATTATCTTTTTTTATATTTCTAGAAAAACTTCCTTTGAAATAAATTTTATGTTTGTTGCTATCAATTCTCCTAATGGTAATTAAATCATACAATTGTATAAACTTAACAATGCTTTCAATTTTATGTAGTTTAGTTAGTTTACCAGTAATATGCAGAGCTAAATTTATTTTGGCAAATGATTTTACTTCGTAAATTTTCATTTAAGAATTATTGAGGCCTTCTATAATTTTGATATTTATTTTTTTTTTAATATTCTCATCAGTATCATCTAATGTTAAAACGTAGTTCCAAAAATATCTTGCTTGAATATTTCTATTCAACTTCCATAAAATATCACCATAATGATCATTAACAGTTGGATCCTCGGGCATTAATTCAACTGCTTTTTTTATATACTTTTCTGCCTCATTATAATTTTCTATCAAATAATGCGCCCACCCTATTGAGTCTGTAATATAAGGATCGTTACTTCTTAGAGTATAAGCTTTCTCTAACATTTCCATTGCTTCGTCTATTTGATAATCACGTTCTAACCATGAATAAGCTAAATAATTTAAAACATATGCATCATCTGGATTAATTTTAAGTGAGTATTTTAAATCCTCATCTGCTTTTTGATAATCACCTAATCGTTCATAACTACTACCTCTTCTATATAATAAGTCAGATTTAATCTCCGAATTTTTACTCAAAGATGAGATGATTTCGGTGTAGTACTCAATTGCTTTTTCGTAATTTTTTGAATTTTTATAGAAATTTGCAACATCAAAAACCATCTTCACATTCGGATTTTTAATTTTATTAAACTTTGAACTTATAAAGTCTATTCCCTCATTATAACCTTTATCTTTAATTATTATTTGAGCTTCTTTTTTTATTCTAAACCAATAATAAAATTCATATTCCTTATCAAAATTTTTTAGAACTTTTTTAGCTTTGTCATATTCTTCATTAAGATAAAAGTTTTCAGCTACAAGCGTTGAATTTAAAATAAATTTTGGATTTAAATAATTTGAAAGATTTAAATAAAAATTAGACTTTTTAATATCATCCTGAGATGAATAAAGATTTGATATTAAAAATAAAAACTCACCAATAATATCATTATGATTATTACATGAAAAAATCTTACCAAACTCTTTGAAATTTTTATTTTCCACCCAGCTTTTACTTTGGGACAACAAGAGTGTAGAATTTATATATTCAAGTTGACCAGCGATCGCTTTTGCTTCTTCAATTTGATTATTTTCAATTAAATAATTGATATAAAAATATATATATCTTGAATAATCTCCATCAGGATTATTTATTAAATTTAAAAAAGATGATCTAGTGTTTTCCTTTTTCAAATAACATCTTTGAAATGCTTGATTAATAATAGAGATATTGCCAAAATTTTTTTTATTAAATGGAGTTTTTTTATTTTTGAATGTGTAGAGATATTGTCTTAAAGTTTCAAATATTACTAAATTAAACCTATTTTCATTTTGAAATTTTAAACTTAAATTTAAATATTTTTCTGCTTGATCTAAATTATTCTTTTTTAGGCTATCAGCTATTAAAAGAAGATAGGCATCAAAAAAATCTAAATTACCTTTGTTGCTACCATTTTTTATTACATTGATAGCTTGAGCAACTTTATTTTCTAGAACCAAAGAATAAGCATATCGTTTTAAATATGCATCATGTTTATTAAGTAGTACCTTGGAAGCATTAAAAAATTTTAATGCATCAGAATTATCTTTATTTTCAAAAGCAATAATTCCTGAAAAATAATTTGCTAAATCTCTTGAATTAAGATCATTAAAACTAGCGCTTTTAGAATATACAGGTGTCTGATAGAATAACCCAAAAACTACTATTAATTTTATTAGTTTATTAAACATATGATCATTGTATGACTAAAAAAGTGATAAATCAAAAAAGCAAATTCGATGAGAAATTAATAAATACAATAGAGCCCAACTTTATATTTAAAGATAAGCCAATAAATAGATTTAACATTGTTGAAAATCTCGATGACAACAATCAAACAAATAAAGCTGAATTACTAGAAGAATTAAAAAAACAAATAAATTCAATCGAAAATTGTAATTTAAAAGATAATTCTCAAAATCTTGTCCTTGGTGATGGAAATATAAATAGTTCAATTATGTTAATTGGTGAGGCTCCAGGAATTGAAGAAGATAAATCTGGTACAACATTTAAAGGCGAGGTTGGAAACTTATTAAACAAAATGTTGCTTGCAATAGGAATAAAAAGACAAAATATTTATTGCAGTTATACTATAAATTTCAGACCTCCTGAAGATCGTAAACCTACTACACAAGAAATTAAAAGATACTCAGTTTTCTTAAGAAAGCATATTTCTATTATTAATCCAAAAATTATTATTCTTATGGGTAGCTCAGCAATGGAAGCTGTAACAGGTATTAATAGTAAAATATCTTCTGAAAGAGGNAAATGGAAAGAAACAATATTAAAAAATAAGACCTACCCAGTTATGATATCATTTAATCCATCTTATTTAATTAGATTTCCAGAAAATAAAAAATATTCTTGGGAAGATTTAAAAAAGATTAAACAAAAAATTAATGAAATGAAAATTATTATTTAAATTTATATGATTAAATTACATAAAAGATATATTGATTGGTGGAAAGAAAAACTCAATATCTCTAATTATGGCCTTCTATGGATTTCTTTTATAAAAGGAATTTTGGTTGGAATGCTAATTTATCACTTCTTAATTGTTTAAATGAAAATTATAGCTGGTGTCGATGAAGTTGGAAGAGGAAGTTTAATGGGACCAGTTTATGCAGCCGCAGTAATATTAAATAAAGATATTAATAAAAAGTTATTAAAAGACTCTAAAACTATCACTAAAGACAAAAGAGAATTATTATCAAAATATATAAAAAAAAATTCTATTTGGGTAATCGGCAAAGCATCAGTTAGAGAAATAGATAAAATTAATATCTTACAAGCAAGCTTACTTGCAATGAAAAGAGCAATTAAAAAACTTAAAAAAAAACCTACACAAGTTTTAATCGACGGAAATAAAATTCCTGATTTAAAAAATTACAATTTAAAAGCAATAATTAAAGGTGACCAAAAAATTCCTTCTATTTCTGCAGCATCCATTGTTGCTAAGGTTGCTAGAGATAAGTTAATAACTACAATAGCAAGGAAGAATAGGGGTTACGGGTGGGATCAAAATTTTGGGTATGGAACAAAACAACATTTAAAAGCTATTAAAAAACTTGGAGTAAGCAAGCATCATAGAAAAACCTTTTCTCCAATATCTAAATTAAAGACACACAATATCTAGTTGTCTAATATTAAGTCAGCACAAATCNAAAACAAATAATTCAATCTCAGGTTGACCCNAGAATCCATTTGGAGTCTAATTATTTTATATAAATGAATACTGAATTCAAAAATAAAATTGTTAATGGAGATAGTCTTGAGGAGTTAAAAAATATTCCAAGCGAAACTTTTGATCTAATTTTTGCAGATCCTCCATATAATTTACAATTAAAGAATGAATTAATTAGACCAGATAGATCTAAAGTTAGCGCTGTGAATGATAAGTGGGATCAATTTGAAAATTTTAAGAAATATGATGAATTTACATATGCTTGGCTAGNAGAGTGTAAAAGAATTTTAAAAAAGGATGGNGCNCTATGGGTCATAGGAAGCTATCATAATATATTTAGAGTGGGAACGNCAATTCAAAATCTAGGATTTTGGATATTAAACGATGTCATTTGGAATAAAAATAATCCAATGCCTAATTTTAGAGGAACACGTTTTACTAATGCTCACGAAACTTTAATTTGGGCATCAAAAAGTGAAAAATCAAAATATACTTTTAACTATCAGTCTCTAAAATGTTTAAACGATGATCTTCAAATGAGATCCAACTGGAATCTGCCGATTTGCAATGGAACTGAAAGATTAAAAAAAAATGGNAAAAAAGTACATTCAACACAAAAACCAGAGGCACTATTACATAGAGTTTTACTTGCTTCATCAAATAAAGATGATTTGATTTTAGATCCATTTTTAGGATCTGGGACTACAGCTACTGTAGCTAAAAAACTAGGTAGAAATTATTACGGTATAGAAAAAGAAAAAAAATATTTTAAAGCTGCCGAACAAAGATTAAAAAGTACCAAACCTATTGAGGATGATTTCTTAGATACTTTGAAAAATAATAGATCTAAACCAAGAATACCTTTTGGTTCATTGGTAGAGCTAGGTATAATTAAACCAGGTACAAATATTTTTGATAACAAAAAAAAAATTACTGCGAGAATAATGGCTGATGGAAGCATTAAGCATAATCAAGCAGAGGGATCTATTCATAAAGTTGCAGCAACTATTTTAGGTGCAGAAAGTTGCAATGGTTGGACTTATTGGCACTGTGATATTAACGGAAGAACCTATCCAATTGATTATTTAAGACAACGATTAATTTCTAAAAATTAATTTTTATAAATTCTACCTAAATAATTTTCTANGAATCTCTTGTTTTTAGTTAATATCTTTAAACTAATATTTCTTAAAAAAACTATGACTGGGTTAGATAAGTGAAAAGCAAATTGATTTAATTTTGATCTATTATTAATCATTTTAACTTTTAAAATTCTATTATCATAAAAATNATCTTTATTATTTGTAATACAGTCAAACAGTTCGGAACCACATTCAATCGATTGAGAAGCACCTTGTGCAAATGAAGGTGGAAAAGCATAAAATGCATCACCAATTAAGAAAATATTTTTTTCAGGTTTTACAAACCCCTTACTCACAAATATTGGAAAACATTTAATATTTGTAAGATGATCTAAAATAGTTGAGGAAATTTTACTTTGTAAATTATCTTTAATACCTTTAATGAAAGCCTCGTCTTTAAAAAGACTATAATTTTCAAGCTCATTTGCTGTTAATTTATACTTTAAAACTCCAATAAAATTGAATGCTTCGTTATTGTTATTAACCGGATAAATTACACAATGAAAATTATGACCCATAAATAAAGAAATATTTTTTTCATTTAATTCATTAAGTTTATTTCTTGAGATATTGCCTCTAATTGCAATGGAATTATTAAAAGTTGGCTTTATTTCATTATTAGAAATTAATGATTTTCCTTTAGAAAAAACACCATCAGAAATAATTAAAAGATCACAAATTACCTTGTTATTTTCGTTAAAGGTTAAACTTATTTGATTATTATTTTTTTCAATTTTTGAAATATTATGATNATATTTTATTAGATTGTTGTCTAACCCATCTTTTAAAAATTCAATTAATTTAGATCTCTTAAGTGCTGTATACTTACAATTTTCAGAATTAAATTCTGAAATATTAAGATCACATATTTTTTTTTGNTTAAGTTCATAAAAATCGATTTTTTCTGGATTAAATTTGTCTTTATTATCTAAAGTATTAAATCCAATTCTATTAAGAAGTTTGATGCTGTTATTAGATAGTTGTATTCCGTAACCCTCATCCAATTCAATAGAGCAATTTTTTTCATAAATAGTAACTTGGTAATTAGGGTTTTCTTTAAATAAATTTGCAACAAATAAACCTGAAATACCTGCTCCAATTATTGCAATTTTTTTCATTTATAGTTTTCNAGATATGTAACAATTTTTTTTGTAAAAGTTGGCAAAGTGTAGTGTTTTAATTTTTTGGGATCAATCCAATAAGAAAATGGGATAGGCTTAATAATCTTATCGTTTTGAANTTTAATATTCATATTCATATTGGACATTTTAAAATTTAAATTTTGTTCAAAATTTTTAGGTTTAGTCAATTCTTCCATTGGAAAAATATTAAAATTCTTCAAAAAATTAAAATTTTTGTTTTTAACTAATAAATATTTATTATNTTTTTTGTAAACTTTAAGTAAGAAATATTTTTCATTATTTTTTTTTTTAAATTTAGACAGAGTAAAATCTTTTTTTATAAATGATTTACACTTTTTTGTGATGGGGCACTTTTCACAATAAGGGTTAACTGGTTTGCATATTAATGCTCCCAATTCCATTAATGCTTGAGCATAATCGCTAGCTCTTGTGGATGTGCCAAAAATTTTTTTTTGTTTAATTAAATTTTCCTTTTTAATTTCATTTTCACTCTTTAAGTACAGATATCTTTTTAACACTCTTTCAATATTACCGTCTAAGGGAATAATAGGTTTGTTGAATGCGATAGCTAAAATTGCACTTGCTGTATAATCTCCAATTCCAGGAAGTGACTTAAGATCTAAAAGATTATCAGGTAAATTTTGATTAAAATCTTTAATAACACTTTGTGCAGTTTTTTTGAGATTTTTGACTCTTGAATAATACCCAAGACCTTCCCAAAGCTTAATTAGTTTTTGATTGTCAAATTTTGCTAAACTTTCTAAATTAGGAATTTCTTTAATAAATCTATTAAAATACGGGATCACTGTTGCAACTTGTGTCTGTTGCAACATAAATTCACTAACTAATGTATAATATTGTTTTTTTTTAGATGAAGTTTTTCTTCGCCAAGGTAATGATCTTTTATTTATATCATACCAATTAAGAATTTTATTTGTTATTATTAATTCTTTCATATGCAATTTAAAGATAATACTAAGCAGAGAAATAAAACCATTCAAGGCCTAAGATCATTTAAAGACACTTTGCCAAAGAATGTAAAAAAAATTATAAATAAAAAAGGACATATTTATTCTGAAACTTTAAATAACTGGAAGTACATTGTTGGTGAGGATTTATTTAAAGTTTGCTATCCAAAAACATTTAAAAATCCAAATAAATTTGGAGTTAGCACTTTATTGATAATGGTTAAAAGAGGTCATGAAGTTGATATGGAATATTCAAAAAAAGATATAATGGATAAAATGAATAGTTTTTTTGGTTATTCAGTGGTTGAAAAACTTAAATTTATTAGCTTTGATGATGAGAAAAAAGTTTTTATTAAAACTAGCGCCAATCAAGAAAATGTCGCAATTGATAAATACCAAGATCAAATTAACAATGTTAAGAATGAAAAAATTAAGAAATCACTTATCGAATTAACCAAGGTTTTTAAAAAAAATGAATAAATTTTTAGCTTTTATAATAATATTTTTCAGCACTATCTCGAGTATCAATGCAGAGGAAATAAAAAGAATATTTGTGGGTAATAAAGATGCAAAAATAACTATAATTGCATTTGAGTCTTTGACTTGTAGTCATTGTGCAAGTTTTCACAAAGATGTATATCCTCAGCTGAAGAAAGAGTATCTTGATACTGGTCTAGCTAAAATTGAATTCAGACATTTTCCATTAGATGAAGCTGCATTTAACGCCTCTAAAGTTTCACAATGTAAAAATGATGGTGATTCGGTAATTTTGAATAGTTTGTTTGCTAACCAGCAAAAATGGGTAAAGGGCAGTTCGGTAGAAGAAGCTAATCAAAATCTTCAAAAATTTTTAATCAGTGAAGGTTTTGATCTAAATTTTGAAAAATGCATAAATAACAAAGAAATAGAAGATTTTGTTTTAAATGACCGAATTGATGGAGTTAAAAAATTTAAAGTAAATGCTACTCCTACGATAGTAATTAATAATAAAAAATTTGAAAAATCTCTTAATTATAAAAATTTAAAAAAAGCTCTGGAAAAACTGATATAAGTTAATGCATGGAGTTTAAAAAAATCCAATTAAATGGATTTAAATCTTTTGCTGATAAAACGAATTTTCTAATCGAAGAAGGTCTAACTGGAATAGTAGGTCCTAATGGATGTGGAAAATCTAATATTGTTGAATCCCTAAGATGGGCTATGGGAGAAACGTCTGCAAAAAGTATGCGTGGCTCTGGAATGGAAGATGTAATATTTAATGGAACTTCCAACAAAGCTTCAAAAAATATTGCCGAAGTTTCTATTAATGTAGAAACAAAAATAACGAAGGGCCAGTTCAATACCGTGAACTTGATCAGATAAGTGTAAGAAGAAAAATAGAAAAAGATAAAGGCTCCAAGTTTTATATTAATGATAAGGAAGTAAGAGCGAGAGATGCTCAAATGTTTTTTGCTGATTTATCAACTGGTGCACACTCACCTTCAATGATTAGCCAAGGTCGTATAGGAGCATTAGTAACTGCAAAACCAACAGATCGAAGAGCTATCTTAGAGGAAGCTGCAGGAATATCAGGATTACACGTAAGAAGACATGAGGCTGAACTAAGGTTAGGAGCTGCAGAAAATAATCTTAAAAGAGCTGATGAACTTAGAAGACAGCAAGAAAAACAATTAGCCAATCTTCAAAAACAAGCTGAGGAAGCAACAAAATATAAATCAATTACTGATGAAATCAAAAAAATAGAGGCAGGACTTTATTACTTAAAATTAATTGAAATAGACAAGGAAATCCAAATAGAAAATGAAATCAATAGTGAGGCTGGCGGTGAAGTTGAAGGATTTAATACCAAAATATCTGAACTAGAAAGTTTAATTAAAACAGCATTAGATAAAGTTTCTCCACTTAGAGAAAAAAATATTGAAAATTTATCTAAAATTCAAAGATTAAATTTAGAACTTCAAAGTCTAGATGAAGAAAATACAAGAACACAAGATGAAATTGAAGCTATTAAAAAATCTCTTCAAACCCTTGACGAAGATATTTCAAGAGAAAGAGGTATTATAATTGATGCAAATTCTAATGAAAAAAGACTTAAAGAGGAAAAAAGTGATTTAATAGAGATAGATTCAAAATATTTTGAGACTGAAAAACTATCTAATGAAGTATTAGAAGAAGCTAAAAATAAACTTAAAGAAGAACAAAAAGCTGTTGATGAAGTAGTTAACAATATCGCTGAAGGAACAATAAATATAAGCATTGGTCCAATTAAGAATGTTAAAAACTCTATTGATAGAGCTAAAGAATTAATTGATAAAAATGAAATAAACCAGGCAGTTACTCTATTAGATAGATGCAACATGGAGCTTGATAATTTTTTAAATGACTTAAAAAATGAAAAATCAAGGGAAGAGTTATTAAGTATAAATGAGAAATCACNAAATATTAAACAACTTCAAGAAAAATATGCTGATGCGTATAGCAAAAATCAATCAATCAAAAATGAGTCTATTAAGCGAAATGAAAGAATTAAAACCATTGAAACAGAAATTGAAAGTTGGATTAATTTATTATCAAATTCAGAAAAAATGGTTGCAGAATTGATAGAGAGAAAAAATAAACTAACAACACAATTAAAAGAATTAGATAATCAACCAAGTTTGCAAGCTGAAAGAAAAGGTCAGATTTCTGAAAATTTAAGAATTTCTGATAAAGAAAAAATTGATAATGACTCAGTTATTTCAGAAACTGATAACAAAATAGAAACATTAAGAACTCAATTAAATGAAATTCAAGAACAATCAATTCAAATTAGAGAAAGAAAAGCAAGTTCAGGTGCAACTATTGAAGGTCTTCAAAAGAGAAAAAGTGATTTATTGGATAGAATAAATTCAGAGCTTGACTTATCTGAAGATAATATTTTAGAAAATTCTAATTTAAATGGTATTGAAGAATTACCAAATGCTGTTGATCAAGAGGATACTTTAGATAAAAAAAAGCAAGAGAGAGAAAGCTTAGGATCAGTTAATTTAAAAGCTGATGAAGAAACCAGTAAATACAAAGATGAAATAAAAAAAATGGAACAAGATCGCTCTGACCTAGTAACAGCAATAATAAAATTAAAGGATAGTATTAATGAACTCAATCAAAAAGGAAGAGAAAGATTAATTGAGGCATTTGAAAAAGTTAATAGAAAATTTAATGAGGTTTACACAAAACTTTTTAATGGTGGAAATGCTAAACTTGAATTAGTTGACTCAGATGATCCTCTAGAAGCAGGATTAGAAATGTTGGTTAGTCCTCCTGGCAAAAGACTTCAATCAATAACTTTACTTTCAGGAGGTGAACAAGCACTAACAGCTCTATCTTTGATTTTTGCAGTTTTTTTANCTAACCCTTCTCCAATTTGTGTNTTAGATGANGTAGACGCACCACTTGATGATGCTAATGTCACAAGATTTTGCAGTCTTCTTGAGGAACTAATAAAAATTACAAATACAAAATTTATTATTGTAACCCACCACGCTTTAACAATGTCTAAAATGAACAGACTTTATGGGGTTACGATGCCAGAAAAAGGTATTAGCCAACTAGTAGCTGTTGATTTACAAAAAGCAGAGAGTATGGTTGCCTAAACTTTACAAATGCCAAAAGATCAGTTTAAAACTCGCTTAGAGATTGCAAAAAGCAAGATTTCAAAGAAAAATTTGTATAATAAAAAAAATAATCCCTCTTCTATTGGTACTGCCTTTAAATTAAGCACTGAATTGGTCTCTGCTGTACTAGTAGGGACAATTATTGGGTTTATTTTTGACAAGACCTTTGGTACTAAACCTTGGTTTATATTAATATTTTTTTTTGTAGGTGTGGTTGCTGGAATAACCAATGTAATTAGATCTGCAAAAAACATGCAAAAATAGATAGAGTTTTATGGCAGGAAATCCAATGACCCAATTCAACGTTCATAGAATTGGACCAGAAATTAAAGTAGGGGCTTTTGATATTTCATTTACTAATGCAAGTTTGTTTATGATTATAAGTTCTGTTGCGATATTATTAATTTTTAATATTGGTTCTAAAAAAAATTCATTACTACCAAATAAAATTCAGCTTTTGGCAGAACTCAGTTATACTTTTGTGTCCAAAATGATTAGTGATACAGCTGGATCAAAAGCAAAACCATATTTTGCATTTATCTTTTCTCTTTTCATGTTTGTTCTTTTTTGTAACATGTTTGGAATGATACCTTATACGTTTACAGTAACTAGTCATATAATAGTTACATTCGTGCTTGCTTCATTTATTTTTATTGGAGTAACGGTGATTGGATTTATTAAGCACGGTTTTGGTTATTTAAAATTATTTGTACCTAGTGGTGTACCAGCAGTACTACTCCCTTTAATAGTAGTTATAGAAATTATTTCTTACTTGAGTAGACCAATCAGTTTATCAGTTAGATTGTTTGCTAACATGATGGCTGGTCATACTATGATGAAAGTTTTCGGAGGCTTTGTAATAAGCCTTGGAATAGTTGGTGGATGGCTTCCACTGAGTTTTTCGGTTG
>JGI26380J51729_10001228_pt1 | contig 12017 bp, 16 predicted proteins | sample SaaInlV_165m_DNA_FD_51729 | JGI IMG/M metagenome (IMG submission 51729) | reverse complement strand
CACTAAATTTAGTTCTGAATGGGTTTCTGCAATCAAAGCTGTATTTCTAAAAAGAAAACAACTCTACAAAAAACAAATCTATTGTACTGAATGTGAAAGTCTATTCGAAAGTTACCTCACAAAGAATGGAAAAGGCAATGATGTCTTATGTCCAAATTGTGATGATGACGAATAATTGTTTATTTTTTTCTTTTTTCCACAACGTGGGGGAAAAAACAAAAAAACAAACAAAAAAACAAACAAAAAAACAAACATTATACATACATCAACAAAAACAGTTTACATACAATCACATATACCTAGAATATATTTACATATAATTTAACAAAATGATGTCAATTGTTGATTGTGTATCTTAAAGCATTTGTAAGTAGTATATTTTTTAGCATACAAATCAGGTCTAGCAAGTTCACGTACTAACTTTCTCTCTTTGAGATTTTGTTTGTAATGCACTTGCCACATATCCCCTAATTCTGTTTTCTCAATAGAATAATATGGTATTTTCTCGCCATTGATGAAATCTACCGATAAGAGCAATCCATTTGTAAACTCAAAAAAGTCCTCTTTGTTTTCAATTGAATTGAGTTTTTCTCGCCAATGGTCAAATTGGGTATTAATTTGAGCAGGAACTAACCTTTCACAGCAAACAGTACAACACTTACTCTTCTCTATCTCTTCATCTTGTAAGAGATATTCTTCATCTTTGTACTGCTCTAGTGTCTTGTTTGATATTTTGTTATTTGCTAAATTGCCAAACCACTGTAAAGACCACTTTTTGTGGCTAACAGCACAATGACTTAATTGATAATATGCTACTCCAAACACATCAACTCTGTGCCTGAGAGTGCCATTTTTCACTTTATGATAAATAACATCAATTCCTAATTCTTCTTTGATTAATTCAGTAGCGTCTTTTGCGACCCAACCAAATGCAATTAGATGTTTGTGAGGGCTGTAAAAAGGCGTTAAATCAGATTTATCAAATCGCCACGGATGGTTGATCACACAACCCCCAGATATCCCTGCAATCACTCTCATTCTTTTCAAAAGTCTATTTTGTTTTTCTTTGGTATAATCCCAAAATTCAGAATTAGGGTTTACTGCTTCAATGACATGACTTGATAAAGGAGTTCTTCTTCCTTTGCTAAGTTTTTGTATTCTCAAAGAATACAAAGTAATTCTTCTTTCAATTTTCTTTGCTATTCTAGCTCCAGCTCTTTTTGCACAAACTTCACAACCTATTCGACCACAATGATAAACAAATCCTTTACCAATACCATCAGCAAAACAAGCCTTGAAACCAAGTTTTCCACAGATATTATAACTATCAAAAGTAGCTGGTAATTTCCAACCATCTTTACTCAACATTAATTTCCAAATTCCCATTAATGCACAAGCCCACATTCGACCTGTATTAGATAATACACTGGGTTTGATTTGTTTAGTTAATTGTAACTTATCGCCTTTAGTGTAACCTGATAACTTAACAGCTTCTTGAAGTTCTTCTTTAGATAGTTCATGATTTACTTCATCAAACAAACCAATTTTACTTTGCGAAAAAGGAACGTACCCTGATAATTCACTCAATAGAAACCCCCACAACCTGAACATCTAAGACGAAAACATCTAAAATGAACAGGGGGATAGACTAACTTCTTGTAACCACTACCTGCAACATATCCTGATGGAAGAACTAAAGTTCTGTAATCACATGATTTACATTTTTTCTTCATATCTAATAATCCACACTTTCAGAAAGTCTAAAACATCTAGTACATTTTTGTAAAAACCTACCATGTTTTTCTTCTAAAACAATTAGAAGATGATCACAACATTTTGATTTTAAATTATTTTGATAATCTTTGAGAAACTTCAAAGTTTACTCCTTTTGGTATATGTCGTAAACCGTAAGTAGAGTTTACATTCTAGAATATGATTTGTATAATGAAGGCTTGATTGAGGAATGGATACCGTTCCTCTCAAGTTTCTTTAATCTCCTTTATGATTTCAATCTCACATTTTGAAAGTTCATCATTACTATGTTGGTTTAAGAATCGTTTACAAGAAAAACAAACACTAGATGTCATTTGAACAGATCCTGAATTTCTTTTTTCTGTTCAGATTCCTTTCGGATATCTTCAAGTATATCTAGTGCATTGTTGAGTGCTGTATCCCAAGAATCTCGAAATACAGCGTATGGTCTAAGACGGTCTAAGGTTTGTCTACTTGTCTTCATGGTTGTTATCTGGCTCAATATACTTAGGAATACAACATATACGCCTATTAACTAACAATTAATGTACTAAGTATATGAAAAAGATACCAAATGCATTAGATACTGCTGTATTAGAGGAAATAAAAAAGACATATCCCAATTACAAACTCAGTAGTTGGGAAAATTTAGTCATGATAAAAAATACCGATAAAATAACAAATCCATCACGTTTTTGGAACGCAAGAAGCAAAGAAGTGCTTAATGCAATTAATGACATCAATGATACATTTTATCATTTTCCTGATAAAGCAAGATTCAAAATTATTTCAACAAAACACTATAACACATTTTTTGAGGAAATATTTCAATTTCTTGATAACAAGGTATTTTCTACACAAAAAGACAAAAGAGAAAGTATTCATGAACTTGCATTAATGGTGGAACTATCTGAAAAGTTTCTAAAGTTAGGTCTTGAGGGATTAGAGAAAACAATGCCAGATGAATTTGATGAAATACTAGAAACTAAAATTAAAGACCTAATGTTACATGTTAAATCAATTAGTGAATTAACTAAAAGATTATCGCCAAAAAAACACAATGAAGTTTCTTTCGATTTTGATTATTATCTTAGAGGAAAAATTAGAACTAAATTCTAATCTTTTTGATTAAGTCTTTTATCTTTCTCTTTCATAATTCCCTCAAGAGTTTCTAACCGTTTTGCCATAGCTTCCATCTTAATTTTAGCATCTTCTTCTAATTGTGCAATCTTCACTTTGTCTTTTTTTGTTTGATCAATAGTTAATTCATATTCAAATTCTTGATACCTTGCAAGTAATTCATCATCATTCTTTCTAGAATAAACATTTTCTAGATATCCATTATGACCTGCTATTTTTCTAGCGAATACTGGATCATGATCTGCTAATTTAGTATAACCATAAGCTCGAAATGAATGTGTATTAATTTCATTATTACCTTTTGAATTTTTCATATCCAAACCTATTTTTTCAAGAAGTCGTCTTAGTATCTGTCCTGAATTTTGTTCTGCAAGAATAGCCTTCTCATTTGAGCCAAAAACTAAATCATTATCAGATAGACCTCTTAACTTTGGTCTAAGTGCTGCACTTGCTTCTTTTGAGAAAACGGTCGTTCTTGCTTTTTTCAACTTTGCAATAGCAGAAGGGATTTTTACGACCATATTCTGCTTATCTAAAATTAGATGCTTTTTTCTTAATTGTACGATTTCGCCAATTCTCATTAAACTAGATAATTGACACAATAATTGGACTTTCATAGGAAAATAGATGTTATCTAAAATTTTGTTAATATCATCTAATTGTAAAGAATATCTTTCTTCTTGGGAAACCCGTTTAAACGATAATTCTGCTTTCACGTCTTCAGCATGTAATTTGATTCCCATATAACGAAGATAGACATTAACTCTTGAGAAATACATCTTAACAGTAGCAGGATCTAAACTTTTTCCAGTTCTTTTGGTTGGTGTATTATTCATGTAACTAATCCAGTTCTGTAATGTATCGTAAACCTCATCATCAGTAGATTTGAGCATATCAGGAATGATGTTTGCTTTTCCATATTCTTGCATACAAAATGATTCAAAATTATTTATTGAAAGGAAAGTGCCAGATTGAGATCCCTCAGATTGACCTTCGATTTTAGATCGGAATGTTTCCTTTGTCCTAGTATTAGTTAAAATCCCCATGCCTGTAATAATATTCAATGATACTAAATGATAACTATACGGTGTTAATTCGTACAAGATTTAGAACTCATCAAAATATGTAAAATATGGATCAGCATTTACAGGATTTTGCAGATAAAATAATAAAATATACAGATAGGGCAGGGGTACAATATTGTGATGTTAGAGCAGAACAACAAGAGAAAAAATCAGTGTTAATTGAAAATGAAGAAATTGAACATATTAGAAATAGTGAAGATAAAGGAATAGGAATTAGATTAATAAAAAATGGAGTATGGAGTTTTTGTTCAATAACAAATCCAAAATCATTTAATGAAATAAAAAATATTTTAGATAACACAATACAAAATTCAAATTATAAAAATTGGAATAAAAAAAATAAAATTAANTTACATAAAAGTCCAGTTAATAAAAAAGAAATTAATTTTCCNATTATAAAAAANCCAGAAATTGAAGAATTAANAAAATTAGGAATAGAGTGTAATAAAATTATTAAAAATACACCAAAAATTATTAANTCTATTACTAATCCAGAATATACAATTAATTCAAAATATTTTGTAAATAGCGAAGGTTCAGAAATTTTACAAAATTTTACAGATNTAGTTATAGAAATGATAGCAACAGCACATGAATCAGGTCAAACACAATCAGTAAACATTACAGAAGGTGGNAGAGGAGGGTTAGAATTAATTGAAAATAAATCTCAACAAAGTGCAATAGATATTGCAAAAAAANCATCAGAATTAATTTTTGCAAATCCAGTAAAAGAAGAAAAATCAACAGTAGTAATGAATCCAGATTTTGTATCACTACTTACGCATGAAATACTAGGGCATCCTTCAGAAGCAGATAGAGTGTTAGGAAAAGAAATGGCATGGGCAGGAGGTGCATGGTGGAAAGGAAAGATAGGGCAAAAAATAGGCTCCAAAAAATTAAATGTGTTTGATGATCCAACAATCAAAGAAAGTTTAGGATGGTATTATTTTGATGACGAAGGTGTGCAAACTAAAAAAACAAATCTAATTGAAAACGGAGTTTTAAAAAATCACATGCAAAATAAAGAAACATCAGAAATATTCAACACTGTGCCAACTGGAAATATGAGAGCAACAAGTTATCGATTTATGCCATTAATTCGTATGGCATGTACATGTATTGGTAATGGGGACCAAAATGTAGATGAAATCATTAAAGAAGTAAAAAATGGATACTATATTTCAAATATGAAAATTCCATCAATTGACATGAAGCGATATAATTGGAGTATCTCATGTCAGTATGCACAAAAAATTGAAAATGGGGAGATAACAGATTTACTTAGAGATGTCATTGTAATGGGAACCGCACCAGAATTTTTTAATTCAATTGATGCATGTGGGAAATGATTTTACAGTAAGACCAATAACTAATTGTGGTAAAGGAGATCCTATGCAATCAATGATTATGGGTAATGGTGGACCAACGATTAGAGGAATTGCAACAGTGAAAAGTGTAAATTAGTATGGAGAGAGAAATTCAAAAAATTAAGTTACAAGTTACAAAATGTACAAAATGTGAACTTAGTGAAACACGGAATAATTCAGTTCCAGGAAAAGGAAATTACAAAGCAGATGTAATTTTTGTAGGAGAAGCACCTGGAAAAAATGAAGATATGAATGGGGAGCCATTCATAGGAATTGCAGGAAAAAAATTAACAATGGCACTTGAAAGTGCAGGAGTTACTCGAGAGGAAGTATACATAACAAATATTGTAAAGTGTAGACCACCAAAAAATAGAGTTCCAACAACAGATGAAAGAAATACATGTCAAAATTATCTTGAAAAAGAAATAGAGATCATTAAACCAAAAATAATTTGTATTTTAGGCAATACAGCATTTAATTCATTGTTAAATGGAAATGAAATTACTAAATTTAGAGGAAAAATTGCTAAAAAGAACAATCAACTGTATTTTTTATCAGTTCATCCAGCAGCCACAATTTATAATCAAAAATTAATTAGCGTATTAAAAAAAGATATGAGAAAATTATTCAAATTAACAAAAGAATTAAAAAATGGTAAAGAGATTAAGATAGACATTGAATATACTTCCTAGAAAATTTTATCAAAAAGATACAGTAATTGTTGCAAAAAATCTCCTAGGAAAAAAATTAGTTAGAAAGATAGGTAACTATGAAATGTCAGGAACAATTACTGAGACAGAGGCATACAGACACAAAGATGATCCAGCAAGTCATGCATTTACAAAAATTACAGACAGAAATAAGATAATGTTTGGAGATGTAGGAATGTCTTATGTTTATTTTACATATGGAATGCATTATTGCTTTAATGTTGTAGCAAAAAATTCTAAAACAAATGCAGGTGCAGTACTAATACGAGGAATTAAACCAGATAAAGGAATTACTAGAATGCAGAAAAATAGAAAGATGGAAAATTTGAAAGAACTTACAAATGGTCCGGCTAAATTAACACAATCATTAGAAATTACAAAAGAACATTATGGGTTGGATTTAACAAAGAAATCAAAAATATACATCACAGAAGGAATAGAAATTAAAAAAATAATTAAATCAACTAGAATAGGAATTAAAAAAGGTAAAGAAAAATTATGGAACTTTAAATGTTCATTTTAAGTCAAATGTAGGCAATCTTAACTAACAGGTTTTTCTGATTTTCTTTATGAAAATTCTAATAATTTCTCTGTTATCAATCATCATAATAGGAATAATGGCACCCACAGTGTCAGGTGAAATTTTTGTTAGTGAAGAGGAATTGTATCCATTTACAATTGAATATCCATCAAATTGGAAAATAGTATCAATTGAACCAATAACTAAAGGCGGGATAATGATTGACTCAGATAAAACAGGTAGGAATGGAATGTGGATTGGGTTTTGGAAAAATATTGTAAATATCAATTATGAAGATTCAGAGTTATTAGAATTTCAAAAAAACAGTATCAAAAAATTTTGTGTTAATTCTACTCATGAAAAACATTTTGGNNAATGTTCCAACCTAATATTTCAAACAAATAAAATTCAANATATAGATGAATCCAGATCCGCAACATCCATCATGAAATATGAGTGGTTAATAGAAAAACCAGATCCAATATTTGAAGATTCAACAACAGGTAAATTTTCTACAATAGATACACTGACTTGGATACCATCTGGAAATGACATATGGATTATTGCTACAACAAATAATTCAGATAAATTTGATGAAAAACAAATTCATGAGATTATTCATTCGTTTAAATTTAAAAATATAGATAATTCACCACCAGAACTTCAATCAAAGTATTGGTATGACACCATCATAGATTTCCTTAAATCTTTATTTAGATAAATTAAATCAATTTTTCTTTATTTGATAATTATTTAATCATAAATTATTTCGCGAATCTAACAAGATCCATAAATTAAAAAATTAAAATATAAATCAAAAAACTAATCATCATTAGTGTTATCATTATTTTCATCTAATGTCCAAGGTAAAAATTTTCCAAGAATTTTAGCCCAGTCCAATCTCAAAAGAAGAATAATTACAAGAGTCATCATTATTCCAAAAATAACAACTCCAATGTAGATAGGAGTAGCATCATCTAGATCTTTTACAAGTGGTTCAACTACAGATAATCCCAAATAATGATATAGAAAAACTATAGAATAACTAAGAACAATTTTTCCAGCAAGAGTGGAAACAAAGAATTTTTTTGGATTATATTTTGCCAATCCTAAAGGTACAAAAATAATATCATCAGGCATCGGAGTTGCAGCTGCAACAAATGCTGCGGCTGCACCATATTTTTTAACCAGTCTTTGAAAGGGACGCATTCTTTTTCGAGTTTTTTCACTAATTATTTTTCTGCCTTTAAAACTAACATAAAATATGATTTGTTTTGCAGCAGTAGCTGAAACTGCAGAAACTAATGCTAAGACATGTAAATCATATTGATTTCCAATAGACATAGTAGCAAGCAATAAGAAACCAGGAAGAGGTACAAAAGGAACAAGAGAACCAAAAAAATTTACAAGTGTCAAAATAACATAACCATCACCAACAGCAAATGGAAAAATGTCAGTAAAATCCACAAATCAAACTAAAATCAGGCTTATTTAATGAAAACGAAGAATTTTTTAGATAAATGAAATAAATCAGTGGGTTAAAAATGAAAATATTTAATCGGTTGAAAATATGAGAGAAATATAATGAGTTATGAATTATTCATGGAATATTATCAACAAGTACAAGAAATTTTAGCAAACAACACATTTCAAGAATATGGAATTATAGGATTATTCATAAATTCATTATTATCAGCTACAGCATTACCAATACCTACAGAAATTTTAACGTCAGCATTATTGATGGGAGGTGAAAGTATCATTCTAGTTGCTACAGCATTAATGATTGGATCAACTATTGGGGGATTTTTTAATTATGTCATAGGGTTTGGAGGAAATAAACTATTTAATAAATTCAAAAAAAATAAAGATAAAAAAATAGAGCATAAAAAAGGACATAGAATTTTAGATAAATTTGGATGGAGTGCAATATTTTTTGCATCATGGATACCAGTTCTAGGAGATTTAATTTTAATTTCTGCAGGTGCAAAAAAAATGAAGTTTATCAAATATTCAATTTTTATGATTTCAGGAAAAGCATTAAAAACAATTATTGTAGTTATAGGGTTAGGATCAATATTTTAAAAATAATATAATAAAAAATAATCATGAAAGTATTACAAATTTAGAAGGATTTCGATAGTTATAAAATTTAACATAAAATGTTCAAATATTTTAAAACGACATGCTTAAAGCACAACCAAAATAAAAGAAAATAAGATGGTAACTAAAAAATTTGTAGCAATTTGTAATGAGATTTCATCCATTAGTCCATTTATCAGATTTGTAGGAATTATAGGTGAAAGAGGAGAGTTATTGGCACATAAAAGAAGACCAGAATTAACCCCACTTTTAGATGAAAAAAATACACAATACCAATTTTCGCACATTGCAATGAAGACAGATTTAGAAGGATTTTTTGATAAAAATTTAGGAGAAGTAGAATTTGTTTGGGAAGAAAGAAAGAAAGTTCAAACAATATCATTTTCAATTAAAAAATCAATAGTATGGGTTTCAATAGATAAAAAAGCAATTAGATCGGAAATGTTAAGAATCATAGACTCATGCCTACCCATAGTTAAAAAACACTCATAGAGTCATCGTGAAATGCCCGTATTGTGAAATTGATTTAGATTCACTTAGTATGGCCGTAGGATTAAAACATATTTTAGAGCATAAAAAAGAAACACAAAATTAACTTATGCGATAAAAAAAATTGAAAATATGAACACAACAGAAAATATTAAAAAAATAATTAATGAAATTAATTCAAGAGAACCAAAAAATTATGAACAAATGAAAATAGATGAAATAAGTAAAGAACTTCACAAAATCATGGAATTTGAACAAACCGTATTGAAAAAAATAGAAATATTTGAAAAAGAACATCAGGATCCAGATTTAATAAAATATACAAAAATGATTTGTAGAAATTCTGTAGAAAGGGAAACAGCGTTAATTCAAGAAATTTATCTTAAAAAAATTGATTCTCAATATCTTAATTTAAAATAAAATTATTTTTCATCATCATAAAGCCAACATCTAACATATCCAGTATTGGTTTTAAATTTAGGCGGAAGTTTTTTACATTTTTCAATAGCTAAAGGACATCTATCAATGAATCTACATTCAGTTGGAATATCAAGTAAGCTTGGAGGAGTTCCAGGAATATATTTAGGAATATTTCCTTTGAGTGTTGGAATAGATTCTAAAAGTCCTTGAGTGTAAGGATGTTTTGGATTTTTATAAATTTCTTCAGAAGAACCGAATTCAACCATCTGACCACCATACATAATACCAATTTTATCTGCAATTTCAGATAAAACTGCTAAATCATGGGTAATTAGCATAAAAGACATGCCGTCTTTTTTTAATTTTTTTAACAAATTGATTATTTGCGATTGAATTAGAACATCTAATGCAGTAGTAGGTTCATCAGCAATTACAAACTTTGGTTTTAAAATTAAAGCCATTGCAATAATCACTCTTTGTTTCATTCCACCACTTAATTCATGAGGATATTTTTTTAAAATATCTACACTCAAACTTACTGAATTAATTGAATTCAAAATTAATTCATCAAAATCACCATCAAAATTATGTTGTTTTAAAATTTCAACAAATTGTTGTTTAATTGTAAAAACAGGATCTAATGAATTCATAGCACCTTGAAAAATCATAGATATTTTTTTCCAACGAAATTTATCATCAAAATCAGATTCAGATAAATCTAAAAGAGAATCACCATCAAATTGAATTTGACCATAACTCTCACCACCAGATAGCATTCGAATTAATGATAATCCCAAAGTACTTTTTCCACATGCACTTTCACCTGCAATACCTAAAGATTCACCAGAATCTAATTCAAAGTTAACATCATCTACAGCATAAACTGGGCCTTTAGATGAGGCATATCTAGAAAATAATCCATTAATTGATAGAAATGTCATGTTGTTCTTAAATCCAAACTAGAATTTTTGTTTTGCACTAAAGGATATAAACAACATTGTTGGAATGAAAAAATCGATTTAAATGATATTTCCAATTTGTGGTTTTGATGCAAAAAATGCGGTACTATGTCCTCAATGCGAGGGAAAAGTAGATTCAGGAGTATTAACAAAAGCGGATGTAGATGCATCAATAACATTAGCAAGAATTGCAAAAACAAATAAAGAAATAGAAAATTTTTCACTTTATTCCTGTAAAGAATTTCAAGGAAATTTTATCATATCATTAGCAAAAAATGACATAATGATAATCAGACAAAGTAGAACATTATACAGATTACTTCAAGATCAATTTAAAGAGAAAATTTGGCTTGTAGAAGCAGATGAAACAGATAAGAAATTCATCGAAGATCTATTTTTCCCAACAAAAATTCTAGCAATCAATGTTGTTTGGGCAAAAGGCACACAAAAAACTAAAGCAATAGTTTCAGGTAAATGGACAGCAAAATTTCCAATAGATACCAAAAAAGTCATAGAAATTGTCAAAAATATCCGAAACCTTGACATTGAAATAGAGTTTGAGGATAAATGATAGATATGGTTTTTGGAAAAACACATGATATTTCAGAATTAAATGAAGAATTGATCGGAAAACAAGTAGTATTGGGTGGATGGATTGAAGATCTAAGAAAATTAGGAAAGATGTCATTTATCACACTTAGAGACGTATCCGGAATTTCTCAAGTAATTGTAAAAGGAGAATTAAATGATAATCTGGGCGAAATTAATCGTCAAAGTGTTGTAAGCATTAAAGGAATAGTTCAAGAAACCAAAGCTAGAGATTTTGCATTTGAAGTTAAAGCCGAAGGGATAGAGGTTTTAGGTAAAGCCATTCATCCATTGCCAGTAGATCCAATTGGAAGATTAGAGAGCAATATCGATACAAGGTTAAATCATCGTGCATTAGATATGAGAAATCAAAAAACGGCTTCAATTTTTAAATTAAGACATCATGTATTACAATCATTACGTAAAACACTTGCAGAAAAAAAATTCATAGAAATTACAACACCAAAAATAATTGGTAGTGCAAGTGAAGGCGGAGCAGATCTTTTTTCATTAGATTATTTTGGAGATACTGCATATCTTGCTCAAAGTCCACAACTGTACAAAGAACAAATGACTATAGGGTTAGAAAGAGTATTTGAAATTTCAAATTTTTACAGAGCAGAAAATTCACATACAGGAAGACACTTGACAGAATTTACAAGTATTGACATTGAAGCAGCATTCATGGATTATACAGATGTTATGGATGTTTTAGAAGCATTAGTAATTGAGGTGTACAAATTCACATCTGAAAATTGTAAAAAAGAACAAGAGATGATTGAGCATACAATAGAAATTCCATCAGCACCATTTGAAAGGATCACATACAATCAATGTATTGAAGAATTAAAACAAGCAGGAGAAAAAGTAGAATTTGGGGATGA
>JGI26380J51729_10001212_pt1 | contig 12105 bp, 10 predicted proteins | sample SaaInlV_165m_DNA_FD_51729 | JGI IMG/M metagenome (IMG submission 51729) | reverse complement strand
GTTTTATTATCATTAGAGAGTAATCTTTTCAGCCAATTCATCATACGCTGCTGGATCTATTTCCAAATTCTGTTTATCCATTTCACTTAATATAGTAGGATNCCAAATTTCAATTTTATTAATCATGCCAACAATTAAAGCATCTTTTTCTAATCCGGCATATTCAATCAGGGANGGAGTCAATGTAATCCGNCCCTGTTTATCGTATGTNGAAGGGGAAGCATATCGTGCAGTATTTCGCACAAATGTCCTGTTAATTTTTGAGAGAGAAGATAAGTTGCGAAGATTGGATTCAATTTCTTGCCATTGAATTAGTGGATAGACCCAAATACACGGATCCATTCCACGTGCAATAACAAAGGTTCCTTCATTATCGTCAGACAATGATTGTCGGAATTTGGCCGGAACATTTACACGTCCCTTAGAATCAAGGGAATATGCGAATTCACCTGTGAATGTATTATTTGTCAATGTCATGATTTTAAAGGGGATATTACCCACAACTACCCACAATCTTACCTAAACATGGGAAAAATGTCAATATATATTCGATATATTTTTAAATTTAATAAAGAAATCCCGACGAGAATATTCTCGGTGGAGAAAAGTGGGTTGTTTTAGCTTGGTTTTATTGGAGAGGTTTGTACCGCTGAATGACCACAGAAGGAGGAGATGGTTTAATGGTCAATCGGAGAGGGTAATTATAATTTGAAATACTTGCAAGATTTAATCCATTCACAAACACGGTTAACCCTATTGTGTGGTTAAACATTAATTCAGAAGTATTTACAAAAACGCCAATGTCTGTTTCCTTGTTTTCGAGTAAAACTGAAGAAAATGTAGGCAGTGTATCATTTTTGAATGAATATACAACTTTATCAAGAGACCTTAGTTTTACATAAAAGGGCGGTGAAACAGAAAGAATTTGTTCTGTTTTTTGATCCAAAAAGAAATTGGTTGAAATATTTTGGATAGAAATATTTTGAGCTTTATTTTTGTCCGTGACAGTCTGCTCAATGAAAGGTTCAACGCGCTCAGCAGGAAATAATTTTTGAAAAATAAAAATAGCGAAAACAAAAACAAGTAGCAGAATTCCACCTTTTATAAGATCTTGTCTCAGTTTTTGATTCGAATTAGAGAAAGCGTTTTGTTTATTTCCGTGTGAATCTAATTCATCTACGTGGACCTCTGAGGGAATTGCTTGTACGGGTTTCGCGCTTATTCCCATAAAAGAATCTAATTGTTCCAAGGCTCGTTTTGAGTCTCCACCAATTTCCTCAGCATAAGCACGAAGAAAAAGTCTGAGGTAGGGCAATTCAATTCCACCAAATTCCCCAGATTCAATATTATTTAAAAATTGGATGTTAATTTTGGTGCGGTCGCTAATCTCTTCAATAGAAATTTCACGAGATTCCCGCAATTCTTTTAATTCTTTATAAAATTGTGCCATTTGATTAAAATTTAGTTTTGAAAATTAGGGAGAATATTATCGTTATTAAAAGTTTAATCATCGAGTATTGGAGGTTTTCTTAAACTCTTTTTAGAACTCAGTTTTTTCTTAACCGAAATACGTTTTTCATTCGATGATCTCGACGGAACCGTCTTAATTCTTTTTTTAGAACGGATTGCAGATTGCTTGAAAAGGGCTACCAAACGTTGAAAAGCGTCATCTTTATTTCTGGACTGTGATCTAAAAGATTGAGCTTTAATTGTAATCTCATCATTTTTAGAAAAAAGAGATCCAGCGTTTTTTTTTAATTGAGTCAGAAACCAAATTGGATAATCTTGAAATTTCACAACATATTTGAGCATAATTGCCGTAGAAACTTTATTCACATGTTGGCCACCGGGACCCGATGATCGTACGGCTTGGTAAATGATTTTGCTCTCATCGAGAAAGATAGTTTCTGCAATTGATATCATGAAGAAATGTTCAAGCTTAATAGAGTTTTAAATTGGGTATGAAATGCGGATAAAGGGAATCCCATAACATTAAAATAACATCCGTCTATTTTATGAATATGAACAGAAAACCAATCTTGTATTCCATAGCTACCCGCTTTATCTATTGGGTTATAATTTTTGTAATAATAGCGTATATCAGAATCAGTTAAAGTCTTAAATGAAACAAAGGTACGCTCATTAAATGTAAGGTCAATGTCCGAATTTAATCCGATTATTGATACACCTGTTATCACTTCATGGGTTTTTCCAGATAATGCGGATAACATGTTAAAACTATCATTTTGGCTTTTGGGTTTTCCAAATATTTTTCCATCCAAACTAACAATTGTATCTGCCCCAATAATCCATTTATCAGGGTGTTTAGTAGCAACATTTTTTGCTTTTTCTCGCGCCCAGTGTTCTGTGAATGCTTCCGGTGGAAGTGTTAATGAGAAATCTTCATCTACATCGCTTGGGATTACTGAAAAATCTATTCTAATTTGGGTGAGTAATTGGTATCGTCTTGGGGAATTTGATGCAAGAATTATGGGTGGGTGTTTCATATTTTTCATTTAATTAATTTTTGCACAACGACCAATATAAGATTCAGAAGTTCCATCACCTTTTGCTTTTATTCTGTAAAGGTAAACACCATTTGCAATTGTTCTGCCATATGCGTCCAACCCATCCCAATCAAGAGTGTGATACCCTGGAGACATAATGGAAGAATCAAAAGATTTAATGCGGCGTCCTCCCAAAGTATAAATATCTAATTTAACGTAAGCTGTCTTTGTTATTTCAAATGCAAATTGGGTTAATGATGAAAATGGATTCGGGAAATTATAAGCATTATAGATACCTAAAACATTATCTTCTGACCGAAAAAGTTCAATGACTTTTTCTGACGGATTATTAGCATTATCCCATGCTTTAACACGAATGTGGACGGGTTCTCCGTTAAGTGTTGGGTAGGGAATTGTTCCAGTTACGATGCTATTTTGGTCATAATAAAAGCCATGTGTTATTATTTCGAAATTTTCAGTACTTACGTCTGTTACTAAAATTTCATGTCCTGGTTCATCGGTAAGATTTATTCCCAATGGATCAGAAAATCGAATCACAATTTTTTCATTTTTTGAAAAATGATCTCCAGCCTCTAACAATCGTCCACTTGAAGTTTCAAATGTTATTTGTGGTCCAAATGTATCATTGGTTCCATCACCACCTTTTAATTGAATTCCTTCGTAAACACCCATGGCATCTTGTGTATCATTATGAATATAAACAATTAATCTAGCTGGATCATTTGAGTAGGAAATATCATGAGGAATTCGAACTTCACTCGAAAATGAATCATCAGTAAAACTGAATTGGCCACGGAATAAGGTTGCGCCGGGAAGATTGTAAGATAGAGAATAGTCAATGGATTCTACTTGAAATTCACGAGTAACATTTCTGTGAGCATCCATTATCGTTACATATCCATTACCTCCGTCCGGAAGAGCGGATTGGTCACCGGTAAAGGTTGCGACGCTTAAAGTTTTTAATGTATCCGGTGAAATTTGTGAAATATTTACTGAATTTTTTGGCATAGGGATCTTCATTGCAGGATCTCCAAATAAATGAAAATACTGGCCCTCATTGGCGCCATCTTTCACAATTTGCAATACAGCGCCCACAGAAGAATTCGTGACCAAACCGTCCTCAAAAATGGATTCAAAAATCTCTCGAGTATATCGACTATTCCCATTGACTGAAATAGGTCGACTTGTTGAAATCACCATTGAAGCTGCATTTAAAGGATCCCGAATTAATTCTTCTGAAAATGATTCTGTTAACGGATCATCGAAATGTCCAAAAGAACATGTTCCAACAATCCAAAGTGGCATTTTTAATCCAGTATTCATTTGGTTAATATCCCCACGTCCCAGAAATAATAAATTTTCTTGAGCCAATTGATAAGGCGAACCGTGACCAATATAGGAGATAATTGCAGTGCCTTTATTTATTGCTTTAAAAAGGTCTGCGGTTGCGTCAGGTTTAATCACTCCATAATTCGATGCATCACTTACTTCTGGATATTCCAATAAATATATTTTTTGAATTCGGACAGATTGAGGAACAATTCCCGCTAATATTTCTGAATTAGTTGTGTGTGTTTTTCCCACACCTTCAACCGATCCGTTTTTTGGTTCCGGTCTAGCAGGATCATCTGCTAGAAGTGTTACACTTTGTCGCCAAGGTCCAAAATCTGGCTTTGTTTCAAGCGCGATTACTTTTTCTACAAATGTTAATACTTCTGATTCATTTTTTGCCGGGAATCGGCCTATTGCAATTTCAGGAATTTGGCCATAAAGATTAGCTAATCTGTCATCCGTCGCATAGGAATGAATTTGAATAGTCGGTACAATAATGGACGATTGCCCAGTAATATTTCTGTAATCAAATCCAGCATCACCCATAATCATTAAACAAAATGGGGTTGGTTGCGTCCAATATTCTTGTGTCCATTGGATAAAACTTCTTATTCCCATTGGGTCCTTATTTCCTCCAGAAAATTCATCGTAAATAGCTTCTAATGATGCATATATAGCAGGCGAACGGAGTAATCTTAACTCTTCAGATTCTTCTCGAAAAGATTCAGGTCCAATAATAATATAATTTTTTTGCAAACTTTCTTGCCTAAGTGTAAAAAANTCCTGATTCTCTTTTAAAATTAATTCTTNNACGGTTGATAAATCATCTGAATCAAANAGTATATATCGACTTGCATTATTGGGTGGGACCGTTACATCAACTGAATTCGTCTCATTAAAGTCAACNTTTTCTGGACTTTTTGGATCTGTTATTTCCCAGAGAGTTTCTGAATCACTTTTTTCTCCATCGAAAGTGAACCGAATATTTTGCCCGGAAATGGGAGATCTAAAATTGATCACATTTGAAAAAATGAGTTCACGTCCATAGTGAATTTCAAAATAATCGAGATATGGAGATGAATTTGCATCATTGGAATGATTTCGTATGTAAAATACATTTGATCCATTGTTTAATGTAATATCAGCCGAATTATCAATAAAATCCCGTTTAGATTCATAACTCCAACTAATTGTATCTGCAATTAGTTGCCCCGTGTTACTTCCAAAATAAATCGCCATTTCATAATATGCTTTGACACTTTCAGAAAGGGAATGTCCATATAGTCTAGCTTTTATTTTACTCTCCACACCATCTTTCGGATCTGGAAGCATGGTTAAGACAGATTGGGTAGCGTTGGATGCAATAGGTGAACTCAACCAAACAGTACCGCCTCCTTTTAGATTCACAAGATCAAGCTCATGGTGGTGGGATGAAAATCCGTAATCAAGAGTTAAGTCCACTGATGCAGGTTGAGTTGACATTTCGACACGAGTTCCTCTTTCAGCAGAATCTTCTGGAATAAATAACCAACAGGAATTGTTTGTAAAATAAATATTTTGTTTCCATATTAGCTCTTCGCCGGATAATCCAAATCCAGATGGACCCTGTCCATAAAAGATAATTTTGTCGCCCTCATCGAAAGAGCCATCATTTTCGCCATCGACTCTTATTCTAATTTCAACCAGGTTTTCTGCCATGATTTGATTCGTCAGTTGTGAACGAGGTCGACCCAATTCTTGACTCATGTAAATTGAAAATGTACGGGGATCAACTGACGAAATATTTGGAAGAACTTCAGCTAATGAAGCATAAGAAATGGATGTTATTCCATCTTCAGTTAAAAAGAATTGAATCCATTGGCCTTCAGGAAACGTAGTCACTTTCTGACGTGATCGTGTTTTTGGTTGAATCCAATTCTTTGCAGTCGTCCAATTCACAATTCTATTTTCTAAAAGAGAAATGTCTGAAATTGTAGGGGAACCAGAAGCGTTGGGAAATTTATCAAAATTTAGGGTGACAATAATAGTTCTATAATATTCCGAATGATTTATCAGGGGAGAAATATGGAGTGTTCCTGTTTCGAGATTTCGGAGACTTTGTTGGTTAATCCACTCAAGATCATCGCCAATCTCTTGTTTTGTATAAAATGGGATTTTAGCCTTATTCAGTAATTGAATGGACGCGTTCGGAATTTGATTATTAGGAAGTCCAACTAATAACGAAGTCGGTCGAAGGTCCGCTTCTGTTTCGGCTTCAATCTCAATCCGAATTATAAATTGAGACAAATCATCCTTAATCACTTTTTTGGTTAGTGAACCAAATAGAGTAGTCGAAATGAATAAAATGTTTGTCAGTTGGCGTAGCATAGCATGAAAATTACAGATTGAGTTCATCAACTGCATTGTAAAGTATGGGTTTTCTCCAGTAAATTAGATTCTTGATTTATAACGGGAAAGTCCGTTTTTGTTCCACAAAACCCAAATCCAATTTTGGAGTAATAATTCATGTTTGACCTAGAAATGATCAGGGGCGTTTACGCCCAAATGGCGAAAAAGATTAATACGGCACGGTCCGTATTGAACCGTCCAATGACGCTAACAGAAAAAGTTTTGTATTCTCATTTAAGTGATGATATACANCAAGAAGGCTATACTCGTGGTGGATCTTATGTCGATTTTTCACCCGATCGAGTTGCCATGCAGGATGCCACTGCGCAAATGGCNTTGCTCCAATTCATGATGACTGGAAAGGNTAAAGTTGCTGTTCCGTCCACAGTTCATTGTGATCATTTGATTCAAGCAAAAGAAAGTGCCAGTATTGATTTGGCTCAAGCAAAAGATGTAAACAGTGAAGTGTATAATTTCCTTGAATCTGTTTCTGATAAATATGGCATCGGATTTTGGAAACCGGGAGCCGGAATTATTCATCAAGTTGTTTTAGAAAATTATGCTTTTCCAGGTGGAATGATGATTGGAACAGATAGTCATACTGTAAATGCTGGCGGTTTGGGTATGGTTGCAATTGGTGTTGGTGGCGCAGATGCTGTTGATGTTATGGCTGGAATGCCTTGGGAACTCAAATTCCCAAAATTGATTGGTGTTAAATTAACAGGAGAATTAAGTGGATGGACGTCTGCAAAGGATGTAATTCTTAAAGTCGCAGGAATTTTAACCGTGAAAGGTGGAACCGGAGCAATTGTAGAATATTTTGGCGAAGGGGCAGATAAAATGTCCTGTACAGGTAAGGGAACAATTTGCAATATGGGCGCCGAAATTGGTGCAACCACATCCATTTTTGGATATGATGAGCACATGGCAAAATATCTTCGAGCAACAGGTAGGGATGACGTAGCAGAATTAGCTGATGAAATGGGTGGACACCTTCGTGCAGACCTTGAAATTCTTGAAAACCCAGAATCCTATTTTGATAAAGTCATTGAAATTAATTTATCTGAATTAGAGCCACATTTGAACGGACCCTTTACACCCGATAAAGCAACACCTGTTTCTCAAATGGGATCTGCAGCTGCGGAAAATAAATGGCCGACTAAAGTTGATGTCGGATTGATTGGTTCATGTACAAATTCATCTTATGAAGATATTGCTCGTGCTGCATCCATCGCAAAACAAGCTGTAGATAAAGGTTTGAAAACTAAAGCTAAATTCACAATCACACCGGGATCAGAGCAAGTTCGCTATACAATTGAACGAGATGGATTTATTGATATATTTGAACAATTAGGTGCCGATGTATTTGCAAATGCATGTGGTCCATGTATCGGACAATGGGCTCGAACGGGTGCAGAAATGGAAGAAAAAAATACAATTGTTCATTCATTTAATCGGAATTTTGCAAAACGTGCGGACGGAAATCCTAACACACACGCCTTTGTCGCTTCACCGGAATTGGTGACAGCTTTGGCCATTGCTGGCGATCTTACATTCAATCCATTAAAAGATTCGCTGACAAATGACGCTGGTGAATCTATAAAACTCAACTCTCCTTTTGGATCAGATTTACCTCAAAATGGGTTTGCTGTTGAAGATTTGGGATTAAAATCACCNGCGATAGATGGTTCATNGATTGAAATAAATGTGAATCCCAATTCTGAACGCCTTGAATTACTGACCCCTTTTACCGAATGGGATGGTGAAAATATTACAGGAATGAAATTACTAATTAAGGCAAAAGGAAAATGTACAACAGACCATATTTCTATGGCTGGACCTTGGTTAAAATATCGAGGGCATCTTGATAATATTTCAGAAAATATGTTAACAGGTGCTATTAATTATTACAATGAAAAAACGAACCATGTAAAAAGCCAATTAACGGGTGAATATGGTTCTGTTCCATCTACTCAACGTGCTTATAAATCTGCTAACATTCCTACAATTGTTGTTGGTGATGAAAATTATGGAGAAGGTTCTTCTCGTGAACATGCAGCTATGGAGCCAAGACATCTTGGCGTTATGGTAGTTCTGGTTCGGTCCTTTGCCCGTATCCATGAAACGAATTTGAAAAAACAAGGAATGTTAGGACTTACATTTTCAGATAAATCTGATTATGATAAAATCCTTGAAGATGATACATTTGACTTTTTGGATTTGGATACATTTTCCCCAGGAAAAACTTTAACCCTTTTGGTATCTCATCATGATGGAACATCAAATGAAATAGTTTGTAATCATACTTATAATGATGCGCAAATTTCATGGTTTAATGCTGGTTCAGCTTTGAATTTGATTCGTGCTCAACAATAATATTTAATTTAATAAAAAATAATAATATGAAAATTCTTGTCTCTGACCCAATCACGGATGCAGGTCTATCGATTTTAAAAGATTCTGGTTTAGATATTGTCTATTTACCTGACGGAACGCCTGAAGAAAAACAAAATGCGGCAAAAGATGTCCACGGATGGATTATCCGAAGTGGGACTAAAATAACTGCTGAAATGATTCATACTGCGGAAAATCTCCAAGTGATTGGACGAGCTGGTGTGGGTGTTGATAATATCGATTTTCCATCGGCTACACGGAAAGGGATTGTGGTCATGAATACGCCGGATGTGAATACAATTTCCGCTGCGGAGCATACAGTGGGCCTCATGTTAACTTTATCTAGAAATATTCATCAAGGACATAGTGGATTAGAAAAAGGTGAATGGAATCGCCACAAACTTGTAGGGACGGAACTTAGATTTAAAACATTAGGGATTGTCGGTTTAGGCAAAATTGGTCGAGAAGTTATGGACCGATGTCGAGCATTTGGAATGAATATGATTGGATTTGATCCCTATGTTAGTCAGGATATGTTCAGGGAAGATGAAATTAAAATTGTTGATTTGGATACCTTAACAAAAACAGCGGATTTTATTTCGGTTCACGTTCCATTAAATGATCATACAAGAGATCTTTTTAATTATGAAAGATTATGCCAAATGAAACCAACAGCAAGAATTATCAATGTAGCACGCGGTGGCATAATTAATGAAACCGATTTGGCAAAAGCTGTTAAAGAAGAAAAAATTGCTGGAGCCGCCATTGATGTTTTTACCTCAGAACCGATTGATATTTCTCATCCATTGGTTGGGATTCCAAATATTGTTCTATCGCCACATTTAGGTGCATCCACGAAGGAAGCGAAAGAAGGTGTTAGCCGTGCTATTTGTGAACAAGTACGCGATTATTTATTACATGATAAATTGTCCAGCGCCTTGAATATGCCCATTTCTGATATGGCTAAATTGAAAGAAATACAGCCCTTTCTTCAACTAGCTGAATTATTGGGGCATTTACAATCTCAAATTGCCGAAGGCCCAATAAGCCACGTTTCGATTGATTGCCAAGGCGCAGCGGATGAGATTAAACCGATTTCTCTCGCATGTTTAAAAGGATTATTGCAATCTCATGTACCGGAACGAATCAATTATATTAATGCAGAAACAATTGCTAAGGAATTAGGCGTGGAATTAGATCTTCATTATTCTACTGCAGAATCAAGCTATACGAATCTTATTTCTACAAAAGTTACAATTGGCGGAAAAGTTTATAGATTAGACGGTAGTGTATTTGAAGATAATCGCCCACGTTTGGTTAATATCCTTGACAGAGAAATGGAAGTAACGCCCCGTGGGACAATGCTGCTTGTAGAGAATAATGATGTGCCCGGTGTGATTGGTAATGTGGGAACTTTTTTAGGAGGGTTGAATGTAAATATTGCAGCTTATTTACTTAATAGATCTGGCGGGAAGGGAAGTGCATTTGCAGTAATTAGATTGGATNATTCTCTCTCAAAAGAGACCCTAAAAGTATTAGGTGAAATTGATGATATTCAATCAATTAATCAAATTCAAGTTTTAAACTGAGTTTACGGAATTTCAGAATTCTAATTGTAAATTATAGCTTATTAATTATTAAAAAATTAAACAATATCCAGGAAAAATAATGTCAAAACTTTGGGACGACCTAAAAGAGAATATGAAAGAGTGGAGTAGTTCTGCTGTTGAAAAGGCTGAAGAAATGAGCAGAATTGCCATGGCCAAAACAGAAGAAATGACTCGAATTTCAAAAATTAAATTTGAAATTCACCAGCTACAAAGAGACAAAGATCGGAAATTTGAAGAATTAGGNAAACTAGCCTACTCTCATACTAATGAGGATCACATGGCTACTTTTTCTGGAAATACGGATTTTTTTGAGATAGTGAATAAGGTGGATAATATCAAAACAGAAATCAATGATAAAGAATCCGAAATTGAAAGAATCAAACATGAGTACGATATTCAAGATNATGAAATTGAGACAATTCACAAGGAAAATACGGCTGGGCCTGTAGTGNAAACTGAAACCGATAACGAGGATAAATCGATNCCTGTTGAAGACGTGAATACTGAAAATNTTAAGCAANAATAAATCACTACCAAATTCCAACCTTTTGGCGTAACCTTTTCGATTCAATCAGAACCAAATTAAGAATGAAACACCCCTTTTCACAGAAGAACTATATCATACAGCGAGAGACTGATTCCGGTGTCAGACAATGGCATTTTAATCGTCGTCAAGTCATAATGCTTTCTAGCGCTACAGTTATCGTTTTGGGTGCATTCCTATTTACAACAGCTGATTTATTAAGTGATTATTTATATCAGAAACGTTTAATAGAATTCAAATCTAATTATTCAAATGTTGCTCAAAACTTAGAAATCTTGCGAGATCGCCTTGAGCAGATTGATGTGCAAATGAATAAAATAGAGGAAAAAGATAAAGCGATTCGTACCTATGCTGGAATGCCTGAAATTGATCAAGACATTCGAAAACTTGGTATTGGGGGTCGAGCTTTAGATTCAAAATCATTTTCTGATAATCTTGCACCGGCCGTGAATAAAGAATTATCTATTCTAGAATTGGATGTGGAACGTCTCTCTCGTGAAATCAATTTAGAATTGACGAGTTATGAATCTATTTATGAAAAAGTTCAGGAAGACATTAGTCGAATTTCTAAAATTCCATCTATTCGCCCAGTGGAAGGTGGTTATCTTAATTCGAGTTACGGATATCGCAACGATCCAATCGATAACGTAAGACGGTTTCATCAAGGTCAGGATATTACTGTGCCAACTGGGACACCAATTTATGCTCCAGCAGATGGCATTATTAAGCGAGCGTATTATGTGGGTGGATTTGGAAATCATATAAAAATTAATCATGGATCTGGATATTCTACAATATTTGCTCATTTATCAAAATTCAAAGTAAAATATGGTCAAAAGGTGAAACGAGGTGATTTAATAGGATTCACGGGTAACACGGGTCGATCTACTGCACCTCATTTACATTATGAAATTCATTATTATGGTGCGCCTCAAAATCCATTGGATTACTTTTTCACCCTCGCTTCTAAATAATTTTTTTTAATTATAAAATGAATAAGACGTATTTCATTGATAGTTAAGGTTAGTTGTAAGTCCATATAATAAGACACTTATGGACTCTTATTTATAAATTGTAGTCTTAATTGTAGTCATCGTATATTCTGATATGACTACGAAACGAATCTCCAAAAAGACAAAAGAACAATTCGGTTATTCTTCTCAAGAAGAATTACTGATGTTTAAGTATAACCCCAATATTCCAAGTGGGTCATTCTCTATTCAGAAAAGAGATGGTAAGTGGTATTGGTATTACCAATTATCGATAAAAAGATTAGGTGATAAAACAAGAGTCAAATATATCTGTCCCA